>OJGU01000030.1_pt1 | contig 117061 bp, 104 predicted proteins | sample 1594741 | NCBI WGS metagenome assembly OJGU01 (sample SAMN05416841, study PRJEB24817) | seawater metagenome | isolation source: Sea water | place: Canada:Atlantic | collected 2013-07 | reverse complement strand
GGCGGGGACGGAACGATGGTTCTGCAGCGGAGCGACTCGCGAGACGTTGCGTGACGTCGTCTCCCATCGAATCTCCCCCGCCGAGCTCACGCTGGGCCTGAAAGTCCTGCAGACCCCGGTTCCCGTCATCGCCGCGGTTGAAGGGGACACGCTTGGTGGAGGCTTCGCCCTGATGCTCGCCTGCGACTTGCTCGTCCTGGCGTCGGGCAGCCGCCACTGTGCCAACTTCATGACCCTGGGCATCACGCCGGGGATGGGGATCACCCACTTGCTGGGCAGTGTCGTCGGACCCGCGCTCGCCAACGAACTCTTGTACACGGGGCGCAGCATCCGCGGCGACGCGCTGCCGGCGGGGGTCGTCAACGCGGTCGTCGATCGTCCGAACGTGAGGCCCAAAGCGGAGTCGCTGGCGTGGTCGGTGGCCGACAACGATCGCGACAACCTCCGTCTGCTCAAGAACACGCTGAGCTTGCCCCGCCGGGAAGCGCTGCAGCGCGCGATGAGTATGGAGGCCCTGATGCACGAGAGCTCACTCGCTCGGTTCGATGAAAGGCAAATGACATGACCCAGACCTTCGATGTCAGCGATTCGGTTGTTCTCATTACCGGAGGCACCATGGGGATCGGCCTGGCCACCGGGCTGGCCTACGCCGCCCGAGGGGCTCGGGTCGTCGCCACGTACCGTTGGGGATCGGCCGACCTGTCGGAGGTGCGGGCACGCTTCGAGGCCGCCGGCGGCCCACCACCGTTGTTCGTGGAGGCCGATGTCACGTCGGCGGAGGATACCGGGGCGCTGCTCGACACCATCGCGGCGCAGCACGATCACATCGACGTCTTCGTCTCCAATGTTGCCTTCGCCCTGCGCACGCCGTCGCTGCAAGACTGGTCCCAACGGGGACTGGCCCAGAGCATCGACTACAGCGGCTGGCCGCTGTACGCCTACACCGAAGCGATCCACGAGCGCTTTGGCCGATACCCCCGCTACGTGATGGGGATGTCGAGCGACGGGCCCGACCGGTTCTTCCAAAACTACGACTTCGTCGCGGCCTCCAAAGCGGTGCTCGAGACGATGTGCCGGTACATGAACTTCCGGCTGTTCGAGGAAGGCGTTCGGGTCAACATCATTCGATCCCGGCTGGTCCGGACCGAATCGTTCGACGCCACCTTCGGCGACGACTTTCACAACCTGCTCGAGAATCTCGGCGGCTTCGAGGACTGCTACACGACGCCCGAGGACATCGCCAACGTCGCACTGGCGCTGGGTAGCGGGCTGCTTGATGCAATCGGCGGGCAAGTGTTGATGGTCGACAAAGGCTTCTCTTTCTTCGACGGCTTGATGGGCATCGCGGAGCGGGCCCGCCGTCGCAAACCTGAACTCTTCGCAAAAAAGGACCCACAATGACCACGCCCAGCACTGAAGAAATCTTCGAGATCGTCAAACGCCACCTCACCGAGATCGTCACCGAGATCGACCCGGCCGTGGTGACGCCTGCGGGCAACATGAAGGAACTCGGCGCCAGCAGCCTCGACATCGTGGAGGTGGTTTCGTGCAGCATGCGAGAACTCAGGGTCCGAGTCCCTCGCTCGGAGCTGTCGACGCTCAAGGACATTGGAGGGCTCGTCGATCTCCTTCACCACACCAAGCAGGCCAAGGACGCGGCAGCCAGTGCCTGAGGCTCCGAGCGCTCGCCCGGAGTATCTGGACTACTCGTACGACATGTTCCTGTCGAGCATCGACGGCGAGCAGTCTGAGGCGATCCGATTCTCCGATTGGATCGACAAGGTCGAAGCCGACGGCCGCTATCCGTTCGAAGCGGCCCGTCTGGGTGCTCAGCGCCCTGCCACTCGGGTGCGCCGTACGGACGGGACGGAAGTCGAACTGCTCAACTTCTCGTCTTACAACTACTTGGGCTACGGCGTGCATCCCGAGGTCATCGAGGCTGCGAAGCAGGCCTTGGATCAGTACGGGCTCGGGGCGTGCAGTTCGCCCGTCCAGGCGGGAACGCTCGACCTGCACTCGCAGCTGGAGCGCAACTTGCTGGATTTCGTGGGCCTGCCGGGCCGCGGCGTGTCCCTGTTCTCGTCGGGGTACGCCGTCAACACCGGGACCATCTCCGCGGTCATGAAGCGCCGGCACCACATCGTGCTCGACAAGTCTGTGCACATGTCGATCCTCGAGGGCGCTCAACTCTCTCGTGCGAAGATCCACTACTTCGAACACAACGACCCCGAGAGCCTGAGGACCATCCTGGAAGAGCTGGCCCCAAGCGGTCGCCGGATTCTGGTTTGCACCGAGGGGGTGTTCTCAGCCGACGGCGACTTCGGTGCGCTGGGCGAGATCGTCCCGCTCGCGAAGTCGTATGGAGCTCAGGTCCTGGTCGACGAAGCGCATTCGTTTGGCGTGGCCGGTCCGAACGGTCGCGGTGTCGCCGAGGCCCAGGGGGTGTTGGACCAGGTCGACTACCTGGTCATCACATTCTCCAAGGCGCTGGGCGGCGTGGGTGGGGCGCTCATCACGACCCACGAGCTGGCGCGCTACGTGAACTGGTACGCGCGCTGCCGAATGTTCTCGTGCGCGATGGACCCTGCCGTGACTGCAGGCGTCGCTCGTGCGGTGGAACTGCTGGGGTCGAGCGACGGTGATGCGCGGCGCAAACGCGTGCTCGCCAACGCGGCGCAGCTCCGCGAGAGCCTGTCGGATGTCGACATCGGGCCGAGCAAGAGCTGGATCGTCCCGGTGATCTACGGCCCTGAGGACCGCACGATCTTGCTGGCGGACTACCTGATGCGCCGTGGACACGAAGGATCCGTCATGGAGTTTCCCGCAGTTCCAGTCGGACAGGCACGCATCCGCTTGTTCGTCACTTCCGAGCACACCCCATCCCAGATTCAGCGCTGTGCGGCGGCCATGCACGACGCCGCCGAACACTTTGGGTTCGTCACCACGGACCGCCGCGAGGAGCCTTCACAATGACCACCACCGCCCCCGCCGACCGCTTCGCACAATGCGATGGCCGCTCCTTGTTGTTGGAGTGGCACATTCATAGCCACATCTTCACGAGCTTCGAGATCGACTACGATGCGGTCGCTCCACTGGTTCCCGAGGACCTCGAGGTCGTGGAACTGAGACCGGGCATCGCCATCTTCAGTGTGGGTGTCCTGTCCTACGAGCGGGGCCACTTCTACGAGAACTCTCCGGAGTTCGACGAACTCGTCTCGGCCATCCACGTGGCGCCGGATCTTTCGACCAAGATGCCGATGCCGAACATGACGTTCTTCGCGACGCAGGTGTACTGCAACTCTCCAGACTTCGTGGAGCAGGAGGGGCGCACGATCTACACGCCGTCGCGTCACGTGCCGTCGTTGCGGGTCGAGTACTCGGACGACGGTTGGAGCACTGATGTGTCCGACAAAGACGGTGCCATCTTCTCGGTTCACAACACCCATCCCGAGCCGGTGTTCACGGACTCGGAGATGTGGGGGCAGCACTTCACCAACACGCAAGGGCTGCAGCAGGGCATCTGGCAGTGGGATGGCCGCAAGTTCGAGCATATGCGAGCCAACGACGACTGGAAGCTGCACCAACACGTGGCCTTTGGTGGTGTCGACGTCAGTGCCGTCAAGAGCATCTACCGCCAGATGATCCTGGAACCGGGCACTCGCTGCACCGAGCGCTTCTACGGGATGCGCAAGCTCAAGCCGTGAAGGCAGCTCCTCCCAGGATGGCGCCCGAAGACGGGCCGAGGACTCGGTGGGCCGTCGCGCGGGTGCTGTTCGGCCATCGTTCGACGCACGTGATCCTCGTGTCGCTGGTGCCGTTGCTCGCGGTTCGAGCGACGGGGGATCGCGTAGTCCTCGGCGACCTGTGGGCGGTCGCGGCCGTGGCCGCGCTGTGGCCGGCGATGGAGTGGGGGATGCACGTTGCGATGCACGCCCCACCGCTTGCGATCGGGACGTGGAGCATCGACCCTGAGGTGTGTCGTGCACACCGTCGTCACCACGAGCACCCCGGTGTCGTCGACGACCTCTTGCTCCCGCCGTTGATCTTGGCCGCCTTGGCGGTGTTGGCATGGGTGGCCTTGCCGTGGCTGTTCGGGCGGGGTCCAGGCTGGTCGGCCGCGGTTGCTTTCCACATCGGCGGGCTGCTCAACGGATGGGTTCACTTGCTGACCCACACGAGCGTTCGGCCACGCACGCGGTACTACGCGTGGATTCGCAAGACGCACACGCTGCACCATTGCAAGGACCACCGTCGGTGGTTCTCGTTCACCGGACCGTGGCTCGATGGGTGGCGGCGGTGAGCGGTCAGCCCGGGCTGAGGCAGATCGCTTCGTCGCAGATACCAGGACACATGCCTTCGGCGGTCCACAGTGTGCACTCCAGCCCGTCCACGCAGCTGTCGGGCAAGGACGGGTCGCAGAAGCTGGTGCAGCAAGTTTCTCCTTCGAGGCAGCCGTCCACCAACTCGGGCGAGACTCCGACGTTGCCCTGTTCGCAGGCTGCGGGCTGCACTCCGGCACCGTTGAAGTAGGGCACCGACGGCAGCATGCAGAAGAATCTCGCGGGTTCGCCCCAGTTCCCGGTGCAGATCTCTCCCTCGCCGCAGTTCTGCAGCATGGGGTCACAGCTGGGGAGGCAGACCGCCAGGACGCCCTCGTTACCGACCGCGCAGGTCGTCGTGGGGTCCGCGCAAACCGGGGCTCCCTCGGTGCCGTCGCAGTAGGCAACACAGGTGCCCTGGAGGGACTTCGGGTCGACGCCGAGACACATGGACCGTGCCTCGCAGCTGTCGAAGCCGGACACGGGGCTATCTTCGACGACGCAGGGGTCCCCGATCAGGTCGGGGTCATCCGCGATCGGGCTGCAGCGGTTGGCGTTCCATGTTCTGCCGCCATCGTTGGCAAAGGGCCTACACGCCTCCCCGCGTGGACACCAGCCGTCATCCTCCCACACCGTGCAGTAGGTCTCGTTCGGCCCACCATCTGGGTCGGTGATGTACCCGAACCCCGCGTCGCCAATGAGCGTGTCGGCTGGAGAATCGGACGTCGAGAACCCGGTCGTGCCTTGGGGTCGTGACCCTGTCGTCGCATCCACGCCCGACGAACTCCGCACCGCCGTCGATTCGGTGTTCAGGGACGTTGCGGCGGATGTGCCCTGAGTTGTCGTCGTCGTGTCGCTGGTGTCGACGGCGACGGCGGGACCACACCCCGCAAGGCCAAGGACCGAGCCCAGGCCCATGATTCGGGCGCGACCGAGGGCTCCGTACATCAGGTGGACAACCTATCACGCAGGGTGGCGAACGCGTACGAGCCGCTCGAACAGCAGGTCCAGTGTTGCGTGCAGGTCTTCGGACAACCCGGCATGCACGTCGGAAACCTGGAGGGCCGCGCTGCGTGGATGCACCAACCAGTGGAACCGCTCCCCGGTTGGAAGCTGGGCAACCGGACCCGCGACCGAATCTCCGCGGCATACCGCCGCGAGGGCCGACAGATGCAAAGTGGGTCCCGATAGATCCGCCGTTGGGCACAGTGCCGCGGCGCGGGTTGAGTCGAGCTCCACTCGACACGCAATGTGGTCCGCGACAGCGCAGTAGAGCACGACGCCCACGTTGAGCCACTCGCCTCGGTCGAGGTTGGGGACCCAACGTACGACGGCATAGTCAAAGGGCTGCGCGGGCATCGGTCGCCTCCTGGGCAAGGGCCGGAAGCGCCTCGATACGCGCCATGAGGAACGCAACGTATGCATCTCTGCGAGCCGTCGTGTCATCTCCGGCGAGCCACGAGGTCGGCACTCTGGCAACCGCCTCCGCAACTCGCTCCTGAGTGAGCGTCGATCGAAGCTGTCCCGCAGCGTCATCGAGCCCGTCGGCAACGGGCAGCAACACATGCTGACCCACCATGGGAAAGGCCCGCGTCGGACGTTCCACGGCACCATCCCACCCGTGGTACCAGTACAGCGACGCCCCGTGGTCGATGAGCCAGAGGTCTTCGTTCCACCACAACAAGTTCGTGTTGCGGGCCGTGCGGTCCACGTTCATCACGATGCTGTCGAACAGGACCAGCTTCGCGGCGATGCCTGGAGCCAGCACGACGTGGGCCGCGGGGTCGAAGGCAAGGGCGCCTTCGAGGAATCGCATCCCCAGGTTCGCGCCCTCGCTCGCGACGAGCAGGTCGCGAATCTCTTCGTCTCGCTCGTTCTTCCCGATCCCCGGATCCAGCTCGAGTACGGCCAGCTCCGGCATGTTGAACCCCCCTGCCCGGGCCAACTCGCCGGCGATGACCTCCGCCACCAAGGCTGCGGCGCCTTGTCCAGCTCCGCGCCACTTGGCCACCATCATCTCGCCGCCATCCGTCTCCACAAGCGCCGGAAGCGAACCGCCTTCACGAAGCGCTGAGGCGTAGCGAGCGATATTCGCTCGGGGAAGGGCCGTGGAAGTCACCGAAGTACCCTACCGCCTCTCCACTCGTCGCGTCGGTGCTCGCAGACGGTGCGCCGCCGCAGGCGCTGTTGAGGCACGCAAAGGCCACCAGACCAAAGAGCTGCAGGACCACGATTCCGCGCGCGGTCCCGCATGGCAGACGGCGTGGCTTTCGAGTACACAGGGCTGGTGGAGGAGGTCCGCCGACAGCCGCAGATCAAGGCGACGCAGGTCAAGGTCAGCCTCACCATCGCCGAGCGACTCGCCGGCGAGCGGGTGCAGGAGCTTCACGACGCGATCGGTGCGGAGTCGCTGGCCAAGATCCGAAACGCGATCAGCACCGCGTGGATTCCGCTGCAGGTGGACATCGTCCTCAGCCACGCGGTCGAGGCGACATGTGGCCCCAACAGCGACTTTGAGCGCGCGCGCGAGTCGCTCACGACCGCGATGGATCAACGGCTGTTGCGGCCCTTCATCGAGGGGGTCCGCAAAGTGTTCGGCCTCAGCCCGAAGGGACTCCTCAAGACCAGCCGGCGGGCGTGGAGCAGTCTGTACCGCGGCGGCGGCGAGCCACGGTTCGTCGACCTGGGCGCGGACACGGCGGCGCTGGACTTTGAGGAGATGCCGGCTGAGGTCCTCGCCTCTGAGGTGTATCTGCGTGCGATCGCCGGGGCCTTTCAGGCGCTGCTCGATCTTGCCGCGGTACAGGGTGAAGTCTTTGTGGAGTGCGTCGATACCGCTGCGGGAACGGTCCGCTTCCGGATGACGTGGCATTGATTCCGACTCAGGCGATTCCCGGAAGACCGCCAGAGCCGGGTCTCCGACGACGTTGAGGTCGAGTCCCACCACTGGAAAAGGAGCAGCGTACGGGCGACGAATTCCGTGCGCCACTCGTCGACCGGCGTCGTTGGGGCTTCGAGAGAACCCCCATGACGAAATCCCCGACTCGACGAGACGTCCTCATGAGCTTTGCTGGCTCAGCGGCCTTCGCTGCTTGCAACGGCCGGCCTACCCGAATCGCTGCCGACACGGCAACGACCACCGTGCCCATCACTGATGAGCCCCGCGTCTGCGAACCATCCGCGGAGAACATCGAAGGCCCGTTCTTCAAACGAGGCTCTCCCCACCGGATGGACCTCACCGGGGGAGCGGCGCTTGGTGAACCGCTCGTGGTTCAGGGAACGGTCGTCGATACGCGGTGTCTTCCGATCGCAGGTGCGTGGTTGGAGGTTTGGCAGGCGGACCACACCGGTCAGTACGACAACGAGGGCGACCGCTTCCGCGCCACCCTCGACCTCGATGACGACGCCCACTACCGCGTGCAGACCATCGTTCCTGGCCGCTACCTCAACGGGCGTCAGTATCGGCCGGCGCACATTCACGTGAAGGCCCATGCCCCTGGGCACCGGTCGCTGACGACCCAGCTCTACTTCCAGGGGGACCCGTTCAATGACATGGACCCGTTCATCGACCCATCGCTGATCATGTCGATGCGGTACGAGGGGACCGGCGGTGAGCGGACCGCGGTGTGCCGTTTCGACTTCGTACTGGAGCCGGGCCGGCCGTAGGTGAGCACGCCGTGTCGGATGTCCAAGGCTCCGAAATCCCGTTGGTTTTCGACTTTCTTCGAGAAATCGTGCGCCACCTGAACGATGGCGGCGTTCGGGAGATGAACCATGTCTACGGCGTCCAAACTACTCATCCTCGCTCTTGGCACCTTCACCCTCACGGCGGCCGTCCCAAAGCTCGCCCAAGCCTGTGGGCCCTACGGGCAGAGCGCGGCTGAACGCAAAGCGATCAAGCTCGAGAAGGCCGAACGGAAGAGGCTTGCGAAGTTGAGGGCGAAGCGTGCCGACCGCTGCGTCGTGGGTAGCATCGCCAAGATCACCGAGGAGGCGCGGGAGAAGATGTGGGACCTACCGTTGGACGCCAAACCCCGACGGTCGGTCGCGGTTCACTATCCGTTGTTTTCGGAGGACGACTACGACATGTCGCTCTACATGACCGGACTGACCCTCAACCGGTTCGGTTTCGCGTGGAGTGACCTGAACACTGAGAAGCAGTTCGAGGGGGAGTTCCGTGCTCTCCGCCCGGCAGGCAAGGGGGAGTGGATGATGGTCCGCGACTTCAAGGCCGAGTGCCCCCAGCCGGTGGAGGTGAACCCTTCCCACATGGAGGCGCTTGACTCGCTCTAGCAGGCGGAGAAAAAGGTCCCACGCAGTGCATGGCGAGGGCGCTGTCATGCACTGCGTGGGACTCTTTCCTCAGCCTGCTAGGGCGTGTCGAGAAGGCGCGAGACGCTTGCGTCGAGCCGCGAACCGATCAGGCCCATCACGCTCCGCAGCTCGGTTCCAGAGACGCCGAGCCGCGTTCGCATCTCGACCTCGGTCGCCTCGAGAAGCTCCTTCCGGGCCTGGGCCAGCCAGCGAACGATGGTGGCTCGGTGCACGGAGTAGCCCGTCGCGAGCTTCTGCAAGGTCACACCGTGGATGAGATGCATACGAAGCAGGTTGCGCGAACGAGGGGCAAGCGTGGCGGAGGCCGCAGCGAAGGCCTCCCGAAAGTGAGCCCGGTACGTGCTCTTGAGGTACGCCAGTTCGGGGTCGCGCTCGGGGTCGGAGAGGCCGCTGAGGTCGTCACCATTGGCGACGGGATGCCGACTTCGGCGGCGAACTTCGTCGAGCGCGAGGCGGGTCGCGGAAACCTTGACGAGTCCGCGCAGCCGACCTTGCCCCGCGTAGCCCACGAGTTTGCAGGTCCCGCCTTCGACCAGCAGGAGACGGTCGAGGACCTTGGAGAAGACATCATCGATCGCGCCCTCATCGAGGCCGTAGGAGGCGAGGGTGGGGCGGAGCTTGAAGAGATAGGTACGGCGAAAGTACTTGATGGCCGGTGCCCGCCCGTCCAGGCACGCCGCGGCGATGCAGTGCTCCGCGGTGCTGTCGGGGGCGCTGGTCGGCGTGATCCGTCCTGCGGCCGCGGCACGGCCCAGTTGCGATGCAAGCTCCCGCGGCGAACAGCCGAGCGACGTACCCAGATCCGGGTCGATGCGCTCCAGCAACCACGCTTCCAGCTCGACGGAGGTCCACGCGTCTGCGCTGCATTCGAGACGAAACGCTTCCGCCAACGGACTCACGCGAGCAACCTACACCGACAAGGCGGCTCGCGCCCGCTTCGAAAGGCTAGACTCTGATCGTGCCCTGTCCTGATGACGCCGTGGTCTTCGCGTTCTCGCGCGGAGAACTCGACCCGGGCCAGCTCGCCGAGTTGGATGGGCATCTGGACACCTGCGATGACTGCCGACAACTCGTTGCCGTGCTCGCGACGGGAGCGAGTGCTCCTGACCAGGATGTCGTTCCGCTGACGGCAGGAACTCGGCTCGGCCGCTACGAGGTTGAATCGATGATCGGTCGGGGGGCGACGGGTCGTGTCTATCGCGCGCGAGACACCGAGCTGGACCGTACGGTGGCGATCAAGATTCTCGTCGAGGGGTCGGCGGAGCAGCTCGTCGAAGAGGCCCGGATGATGGCCAAGTTTCAGCACCCGAACATCGTCGCGATCCACGATGTTGGCCGTCAGGGGGCGCACGTGTTCTTGGCGATGGAACACGTGGACGGGGGGAGCCTGCGAGATTGGCTCGAGGGGCGTCCAGACACCGAACAAATGATCGCGATGTTCGCTGCGATCGCGGACGGTCTACACGGTGCCCACGAGGCCGGCTTGGCGCACGGGGACTTCAAGCCCGACAACGTCGTCGTCGACGAGAAAGGAAGACCGCGGGTTGCCGACTTCGGGTTGGCGCTGTTTGCCGACACAGACACGTTCGTCACTGAGGACATGAACGCGACCCGAACGACGGTACCGATTGGGACGCCTGCCTACATGGCGCCGGAACAGTGGGGGGGAGAGGCTGCCGATGCGCGATCCGATCAGTTCAGCTTCTTCGTGGCACTTTCGGAGGCGTTGTGCGGACGGCGGCCCTTTGCCGGATCGGACATGCAGACGATTCGCGCGAGTGTCCAGGCAGGCCAGATCGATCTCGAGGGGCGGTTGCCCAAGCGCCTCGAGCCACTGATTCGCCGTGGCCTCGCGACGGAGCCGGAGCAGAGGCATGAAGACATGGCAGCGGTGGCGAGATCGCTACGGCGGCGGCCGGCGCAGCCGTGGAAGGTGGCTGCGGGTTTCGGTGCGGCGGTGGGTGTGGCTTTGCTGCTTGCGGTGCCACGGGCGGGCCGAGACGACACCCCACAACCCGCCGCAACACCGGACCCTTCAGCGCCGGCCGCCACGGTCGAGCCCTCCGAGCCCTCCGAGCCCTCCGAGCCCACCGAGTCACCCGTGGTTGCGGAACAGCTCCGCATCGCTCAGGTCCGCCTGGACGAGGGCGACTACAACAAGGCCCAAGATGCCGTGCACGCTGCGCTGGCCGCCAGTCCTCTGCCGGATAGTGAAGCTCGGGCTTGGCTTCTGCAAGCGGCGATCATGGGTGAGCGCGGTGACTATCAAGGTGCCCGTAGGTCGATCGATGTCGCGACGTCGGCCGTCGAGAAGTCGGCCACGCGTGCCGAGCTCGAGGACGATGTTCTTCACGCGCGTGGACTCCTGGATCTCGGAATGGGGGAGCCGACCGAGGCTCGCGTCTCGTTTGTCGAGGCACTTTCGCACGCTCGTTCGGACGCGGGCACGCCGGCGCAGAAGATTCGCGCGTTGGTGCACCTCGGACTCGCCGACAAAAACCTGGGCGACTTCGAGGCGGCCCTCGCGTCCCACCAGGAGGCGCTCGCCCTGGAGACGAAGCTTCATGGGAAGGACCACCTTCTCGCCTCTCGCCACCATCACAACATCGGTGGTGTTCTGCGGTCGATGAAGCGCTACGAGGAGGCGTTGCAGCACTATCAGCAAGCACTGCAGACTCGGTCCAGCGCCTTGGGTGAGGCACATCCAACCACGCTGATGACCGTCAACAGCCTGGGCCTCATCGAGCTCGACCAGGGGCGGCTTGCGGCGGCCCAACGCGCCTTCGAACGGGCGGAGGCTGGGCTGGCGGAGGCTGGAGATCTACGTCGCGCGCGGGCGCTCACCAACCTCGGAATCGTCGCGCAGCGTCGGCGCCGATTCGATGTCGCCCGAAGCCACTACGACGAAGCGAGGCGACTGTGGGTGGAGGCCGGGGGCGACTCCCACCCGCTTGCGGTCGAACTCGCGGAGACCCTCGAGCGAGTGAAGCGGCGGGCGAAAGCGCCGCGCGCCAAACCTGCGGAACCCGAGGATGACCCGCCGGTGAGCCCAGTACCCAGCTACGGACCTTCGCCTTCCTGGTCCGAGAAGTAGAGCGCACCACCCCCCGCATCCGTCATTTCACCGTGACGGTCGACTTGCTGATCGCGTCCTTCGGAAGGCACATCCCGCGCTTGCGGGTCGAGGGGTCGGTCACGGCGCACGCATAGCCGTCGGGGCAGGGGCTGTCCTTCGCACATGCCATCGAGCATCGGTTCACCGTGCCGATCGCCAGGCAGGTATCGGCCGGATCCTTGCACTCCGCGGAGCCCTTGCAGTTCTGTCCGAGCTCGACGCTGTCGGGCTTCTCGCAGGCGAGGGGGAGCAGACTTGTCGCGGCGACGAGGGTCCAGAACGTCCAAGCCAGGGGAGTGCGAGACATCGTGCCCAGACTACAGCACTCGGACCGAGACTACGGCTGAGCGTTGAGCATCTGTACCACCTCGAACAGGTCTCCCTGCTCGTAGTAGTCGACGGCGATGAACGTCGGAGTTCGTCCCATGCCGCGCTGACACTCGGCCACGCGGGCGAGCAGGACCTCCGCGGCGTTGGCCTGCGCAGCCATGCTCGCGTCGGGCAACCCCGCCTCGGTGCTCAGCCAGTGGTTGAGGAGGAACAACGGGTGCTCGACCTCGCCGCGGTTGTGCTCGCATGAAAACGATTCGAGGCTCGTGAACGTATAGGGGGTGTCCCACGCCAGGTCCCAGACGCGGTGAAACCATGCCGGCGGGGGCCCCGAGTTCTCGGCCGTCACGACCAGCCGGGTATCGGCTTCGATCATCGAAGCCAGCGTGGGCCACGGCCCATCTTGGTGGGTGTAGACCAGGTCGAGAAGATCGGTCTGCTCGAAGTCCGCCGCGATGTCCTCCGGCGTGACCGAGTCCTGATAGATGATCGTGAGGATCTCGCGGGGGTTGTCGGCCAAGAACGTACGGATCTCGGCGAGCACTTCGACGTGCGGGCGCGAGCCGAGTGCACACGGCCCGTGGCACAACGCGGTCTCCCCGTCGTCGTAGGTCACGTCGAGCAGGAGCACACGAATCCCGTCGACGAGCTGGTCGGCAACGGGCTTGGTCTGGTTGGCATTGATCGCCCCAAAACCGCTCTCGGTCGCGGCGACGGAGTTGTGCGTGCCGGGAAAGACCACCGCGTCGTACGGACGCTCGCACAACGCGGGGGAACCGTTGCAGGGCGCAGCTTCGCCGGTCGAGTCGGCGTGTCCGGTCGAAGACGCTGAACCCGACGTGGTGCTGGAGCCCGTGGTGGTGGTGCCGCTGGTGGCTGTCGTCGAGGACTCGGTGGCGGTGGAGTCGCTGGCCTCACTGCTGCCACTGTCGTCGTCAGCGGCCGACGACGGACGACAGGCCACCAACGCTACGCACACCAGCCACGTCCACCCTCGCATCCGGGCCAGTATACCGACTTCCTACTTCACGAAACGCGCCGCCCAGGGCCCGGTGAAGCTCGACTCCTTGGTCTTGAGCTTCAGCTCACCACAGATCCACGTGTCGTCCATGTGCGCGATGCTCACCGCGCCGGGGCTCGCGCCTTCGAGCGAGAGCCGCATCAGCATGTTGCTGCCGGACTTGTGCTGCACGGTGCTGGCGACCTTGCGCTCCTCCTTGAAGCCGAAGATGTACTCACCGACGTCGACCGCGAAGGCTTCTTTGGACTCGACGTTCACTTTCCCGAAGCTCAGGCCCAATCGAAACTGTTTGCCGCGCGGGCCGTCGAACAGTCGCTTGGGATCCATCTTGAACGTGGCCAGGTTCACGTCCACGTACTTGCCGTCGCTGCGCGAGGTGGCGTAGGCGCTCATGACGTTGAACTCGCCCTGTAGGTATTTGTTCTCGGCGGCGATCTTCGAGGGCTTGGTGCAGGCAGAGGGAAGTCCGCTCCAATCCATGGCCGCATCGGCTTCCTGAGCCTGGTCGGCGCCATCCTTGGCGGGCGCCAGCGAGTCGGCGGTCAGTCCCGCAACGGTGACCGGCTTGGCGCGGTCGATGAGCGTGCCGTCACCGAGCTGCCCGCGGTTGTTCCAGCCCCAACACTTGACGTTTCCGTCCTCGAGCGCGGCACAGGCGAAGTTCATTCCGACGTCCACATGCACGGCCTTGCCCAGGTCCACGACGGGATCCTTCTTGCCGTTGCTGCCCTTGATCTCGCCGGTGCCGACCTGTCCTCGATCGTTGTAGCCCCAGCACTGCACGCCGCCGGCATTCGTCATCACGCACTTGTGGTTGCGCGAGCGCATCATCGAGACGTCGGTCAGCCCGCTCTCTTCTCGGGGCTCCTGGGACTCTCCCCAACACTGCACCTTCTTGTCGGCCATGACCGCACACGTATCGCTATTGCCCGAGCCCGACCCGATCGCGACGACGCCGCTGAGGCCGGCGATCTTCTTGGGCGCCTGCTTGGGCGTGACGTAGCCCCAGCACATGACGCTGCCGTCTTCGAGAAGCGCACACGCGTGGTTTTGTCCGGCTGCGAGCGCCTTGGCCTTCTCCACGCCGGGAACCTTGGTCAGGCCTTTGTCTCCCCGGCTCGTGTCGCCGTTGCCGATCGAGTTGAACGCGTTACCACCCCAGGCCATGACCGAACCGTCGGCGATCACGGCATACTGCGTGCCTCCTCCGAGCGCGATGTCCTTGGCGCCTTTGAGCTCCGGAATCTCTTCGGCCGCGCCGGTCCATTTTTTGCCATCGGTCTTCGGCTTGTTGGCGGCGCTACCCCAGCACGAGATCGCGCCGGCCTTCGTTCGCACGCAGACCATGTCGCCCGAGCTGCCCGAGTCGCCACCCATCCAGATGTCGGTCGCGTCCTTGACTCCGGGCACCGCCACAGCCGTGGCCGCATCGATGTCCGAGGGCTCGATTCCATGCTCACCCTTGTTGTTGCGACCCCAGCACCGGGCTGTGCCGTTGCTCATCAAGGCACACGCAGCACTGTTGCCCGCTGCGACTTGAACAGCCTTCAGAGCACTGGGGCCTGCGGCCGCTTTTGCGGCACCCTCCGCAGCCGCTTTCTTTCCACTCTCAGCCGGTTTGTCCGATTGGGTCTCGTCTGCGTCTTTCGAGTCGCAGGCGGGAATGAGCAAGAGGAGAGCAAGGGTCGGCAGGGTGTTTCGAAAAGCGCGCATCGGTTCCAGGCCTCTCAACGCATCCCATCCATCGATCCCCTCACCCGGATCGAAAGAAAAACGGCCAGGCGCGATATCGCGCTCACGCAGCCCTGCGCCCAGGGATAGGCTTGCCGGCGATGAATGGACCGCAGTGGACGTTGGGTGTGGCACTCGCGCTCGGAGCCTGTACGCCGGAGCCGGCGGACATGACACCCGCCGCGAGCACGACCGCCGCGGCCACCACTTCGGGGCCCGGTCCGGGCTCGACCTCCAGCGGCGGGGCAATGGAGAGCACCGCCGCGGATTCCACCGCGGAGACCACGTCGATGGGGGCGAGCACCTCGAGCAGCACGACGGCGACGAGTTCGACCACAGCCGCCGGTGAGAGCAGTACCGGGGTCGAGAGTACGCCGTTCGTGGTGATGACCTTCAATGTCCGTCATGGAGCGGAGTCGAGTCTCGAGGCCGTCGCGCAAGTGATCCTCGACGCGGAGCCTGATGTCGTGGCACTGCAGGAGGTCGACCAAAACACGACACGCTCCGGCAACGTCTTTCAAGCCGACGTCTTGGGAGAGATGACGGAGATGGAGCCGGCGTTCTTTGCCGCCATTCCACTGCAGGGTGGTGAGTACGGACTGAGCGTCTTGTCGCGGCATCCCATCGCAACCCGGGCGCACCAGGACCTGACCTCGGTGGGGGAGCAGCGGATCTTGGCGATCGCGGACGTCATGCATCCCAGCGGTGCCGTCGTCACGATCGCAAACACCCATCTCGGCCTGACCGTCGCCGAACGCGAGGTGCAAGCCACTGAAGTCATCGATGCCCTCGCAGGGCGGCCCAACGTCGTGTTGATGGGAGACCTCAACGCGGAGCCGACCGAGTCCACGTTCGCAGCGCTCGAAGATGTCTTCTCGGATGCCTACGCGGGGATCGGCGAGCGCCCGGGCTTCACCTTCCCTGCGACCGAGCCGACGATCCGCATCGACTACATTCTGCTGGGGACCGAATGGGCACCACCCACGTCCGCGGTTGTGGTCGACACGCTGACGTCCGACCACCGGCCGATCGTAGTCGAGCTGGCGTTGTAGTCGGGCGTCTCGCCGCTGCGGGTCAGGTCCAGATGCCGTCGATGCACGTCAGGGCATCGAGCGCCGGGACCTCGAACGTGCACACCTCGGCGTCCACGGCACAGGCATCGCCGGGAATCGGTCCGTCGAGACATGCGGCGGGCTCGGTACAGACCTCGTTCGCCTCGGGGATGACGTACCAGTGGTCGTTGGTGCCGCAGCGGTACTCGCGGAGGACGCCGCAGGGGTGCTCCAGGGGGCAGAGCCAGTAGGTGTCGTCGCAGGGCTGACCATTGACCGGGTTGGCCTCGGGGCACGCAATCGCGTTGCAAACCTCGCGTTCAACCCAGTTGGATCCGTCGCATTCCAGAACGTCGAGGCAGTCCCCATCCGGGTCGCAGGCCTCGAGCGTGTCGCATCCGTTCTGTGCCTCTGGGCCGTCCTCGCACTCGACGACCTCGGCCCCGCAGCCATGGGTCGTGCGGAACTGCCAAGTGCCATCTGTGCACTCGTAGAGCCCCAAGGCGCAGAAGTCCCCGTACGCACAGGGAGGCTCGTCCTCGCAGGGACTGCCAGAGACAGGCAGCGGGAACCGACAAGCCGGGACTTGGTCCCCGCCCGTGCTCGATTCGCCGCCGCCGGTACTCGTATCGTCGGGTCCCGATGTGACCGAGGGCCCGGAGGTGCTCCCACCGGGGTCCGAAGAGCCAGAGGTGCTGCCGGTCGAGCTGCCCGAGCCCTCAGGCTCAACGGGGCTCGTGGTGGACGTGCCTGAGCCCGCATCCTCGGTGGCCACGATGTTCGCGGAACAGGCGACGAGGCCAAGCAACCCCACGAGACTCAATCTAAGCATCGGAACAAAACAAACATAACGAACCCTGGAGCGCAACTCGCGAACGGCTGCTTGTCCTCCTCCGCTGCGGAGCCGGGCTCAGAGCGAGGGGCAGTCGTCCCCTTCGCAGTCCGTTCCGGGGCAGTCCTCGCCTTCCTCGCAGGGGTAGGCGGAGGCAGGTTCGGCCGGCTCGGATCCTCCGGGGCATGCCTCGAACTCGCAGGATGGTCCGGAGCGGCTGACGGTGCTGCCGTCGTCGCAGACCTTGGCCTCCTCGGTGCAAGAGCGGGGCAGGGCCGTGGAGTCTTGCTTGCCGGCACACGCGGTGAGGACACCAGCGAGGACAAACAGGGTCATCAAGCTCTTCATACTCGCCGGAACGCACGCCAGCGCCGCCCGCTTACGGTCGTGAATGCACTGTCGTCGTGTAGCCTCGTTCGCAGCTGGGCGTCCTGTCACTGGCTCTACGATCGTGCTCCCTCAATTCGGTCCATTTGCGTCTGTGTTCGCGAGGGGGGAGCTGCTCGTTCCCGGCCACCTGACGTTACTCAGCCCCGACGCCGATGCGCAGATCATGCTCGGACGTCTGGAGCACGCCCGTGCACAACCCGAAGCCGTCTCTGGGTTGTTGGCGATGTTGCGGCAAGCAAACTGGCGCCCCCATCTGGTCGCCTGCGCGACGCTGATGCTGCAGCCGAACGGCTCCGTCGAATCGTCGTTGCTCGATGCCCTTTGGGAGACGCTCGAGCACGGGAGCTGGGTCTCGCCGCAGCTCGTGGCCGTGGCTTCGCGCTGCGATCCATCCTTTGCCGAGCGCTCGGAGACCCGGCTTCGGCAGGGGTGTTCGGTCTCGGGGTGGCCGCGCCCCGGGGCTCCGTCCGTGGAGCCGGAGTCCGGCTCGCGACTGGGTCATTCGGGGAAGCAAGCCGCCGCGTTCATCGCCACTCGTGCGGACCTCGATCCACCGCTGCTCGAGCCCACGTTTGCCGATCCGCATCTGCGCGACCTGTTGCCGACGGCCGAACGCGGTGGGGAACTCGCCGTGGAATGGCGGGACGGGATCGAAGTCCAAGTTACGGCGTATCTGGACCGAACGATCATCGGGAGAGCCCGAAGCCCGGAAGCCCACTGAACGATTTGCGTCAGCGATCGCCCGGGTGATATCGGATCGGATGGCTTCAGATTCTCCATCCGCTGCGGTCCTCGCCTTGCTCGTCTGTGGCGTTCTCGCTGGCTGCGGGAGCGACGAAGACCAAGCAGCGTCGCAGACCACCGATGGCGGAGCGACGGGTAGCTCCGCAGGTGAGGCTTCGACCGGAATTCCGATGGAGGAGAGCACGGGGAGCGAGGGACAGACGGAGTCCTCCAGTGGTGGCACGCCGACGAGCTCATCCAGCGGCGGGCAGGCGTGCACACTTCTCGATGAGTCGATCGACATTGCTCGTCTCGACGCGCTGGGTCCCGAAGATGACTTCGCAGACGTGCCGTGCGACGTCACAGGCGATGGCTTCCTATGCACCTTCGACAAAGATCCGGAACTCGTCGACGTCGATGCGGTCCTCGAAGGCTTTGCTTCGGTCCCATGGGAGCCCGGTCAGTCGGTGCTCATCGGGGGATTCGGGCCACTCGGTTCCAGCTACGAAGCGAGCCTCGCCGTGGAGAGCACCAACGGAGGCCTTCTCGCGCTCATCGTTTGGAATCGGAGCTCTGCCCGCAAGCCCTTCGAGCTGCAACTGGAGGACGTCGGCTGCGTCGACCCCGAGTCCGCGTCCGTTCCCCTCGAGGCGACGTACAGCCTCGATGGCGACGCGGTCACGCTCCTAGGATCCGGATCGGCCGAGCTCGGCGACTACACGGTCTTCCAGGACACTGCGGCGGATCAGTCGGTTGTGTCTGCGGGCGAGGTCGGGCAGTCCGCGACCTTTGCGATCGTACTGACCCCATGAGGGTTCTTTCGACGCTCGGAGGTCCCGCTTGGCGACACCGCGCGACCAAGACCCGATCCTCTGCGGTGAGCGCGACATGATGCGGTTGAAGTTAGTTGCAGTCGAATTGCGTTCGCGAAGGTGTCGCCCCGATCCGAGTGTCGCAGCTCGACGATGAACCCGTTGGAGATGCCGCCTCACTTCGCTTCGACGAACTCGACGTGAGCCCGGGCCGTGGGGTCGTACTTCCTCAGCCGCATGCGCTCTGGAGTGTTTCGGCGGTTCTTGGTGGTGGAATAGATGTACCCCGTGCCTGCGCTCGAGACGAGGCGGACATTGAGGCGCGTACCTTTTGCGGCCATGCGTAGTTCTAATCGTAGCGCGTTGCATATGCAAACGAATTGCGTAATGGTCCGGGGCGATGACAGATGTGACGCCACCGCGCGCCTTCGAACGCCTGCCGGTCACCGTGCTCTCTGGCTTTCTCGGTGCCGGAAAGACGACGCTGCTCAACGAAGTCTTGACGAATCGCGAGGGGCTTCGCGTCGCAGTGATCGTCAACGACATGAGCGAGGTCAACATCGACGCCGCACTCATCGACCGCGGCGGAGCGGCGCTGTCCCGCACTGAAGAGAAACTCGTCGAGATGACGAATGGCTGCATCTGCTGCACGCTGCGAGATGATCTGTTGGCCGAGGTCTCGTCACTTGCCCGCGAGGGCCGGTTCGACTACCTGCTGATCGAGTCCACGGGCATCTCCGAGCCCATCCCCGTGGCGCAGACATTCACGTTCGAGGATGAGGATGGGGTCAGCTTGGGGCAGGTCTCTCGGCTCGACACGATGGTCACCGTGGTCGACGCATCCAACTTCATGCGTGACTACAGTGCCGCGCAGTCGCTGGCCGACCGGGGAGAAACCCTCGGAGAGGACGACGAGCGCACGGTGACCGACCTCCTCATCGACCAGATTGAGTTCGCGAATGTCATCGTGCTCAACAAGCTCGACCTGGTCCAGCCCGAGCAGGCGCGCGAGGTGCAGGCGGTGCTCGAGGCGCTGAATCCGGGCGCTCAGGTCGTGACCGCGACGAGAGGACGGGTGCCGCCAACGACAATCTTGGACACCGGCCTGTTCGACTACGACGAGGCCGCCGCTTCCGCGGGGTGGATTCGGGAACTCAGCGGGGAGCACACCCCCGAGACCGAAGCCTATGGGATCTCCAGCTTCACCTACCGCACTCCGCGGCCGTTTGACGCACAGAAGTTGTGGACGTTCCTGAACGATTCCGAGACCTGGAGCGGTGTGCTCCGCTCCAAGGGCTTCTTCTGGGTCGCAGCGGATTCTCGTGTCGCGTACGAGTGGGGACAAGCGGGCGGGGTCACCAACGTGAGTCCAATGGGGATGTGGTGGGCCGCAGTGCCGCGGGAGCGGTGGGTGCAGCCGGCCGGCGAACGGCCTGATGAACAACCGGATTGGGATGATCGCTTTGGCGACCGGGCGCAACAGCTTGTCTTCATTGGCCAGCGCATGGACGAGGCCGAGCTAGGCAGGCGCCTGGACGCCTGCCTCCTCGAGGAATCCATCCTGAGAGCCGACAGCGGGCAGTGGTCGCAATCGCCGAATCCGTTTCCCGCTTTGGAAATGGGCGCGTCGACCGGTTGACCGCGTCGCCACCGACAATAGTTTTGCTGTTGCAGTTAAATTGTAGATGCCTAGGATAGGCGTGTGGGACTGGTGCGGCCATGACCAAAATGGAGGCACGGCGGCGCCTCAGGGAGCGCGGCCTCGTTCCGACAGCCGCTCGAGTGGCCGTTCTTCGTCTCCTGTTGTCCGCAAGACTCCCGTTGTCGATGAGCGAGATCCAGGTGCACTTCGAGGACTCCGACTGGCATCGAACGACCATCTCCCGCACGCTCTTCAAGCTGCTGGACAAAGGGTTCGTGGCCTTCGTTGGCCCGCGAGGCGACGCCAAATACTACGCACTGCCGGCGCAGCCTGGGCCTCGACGGCCCCCGCACTTCTGCAGCTGCAACACGGCGGCATTCGATCCGGCTCGTGGGGAGCGCGTTCGGCTCGCAGCGGCGAAGGCCACCCGTGCTCCCCTCGCTTCCGCGTGCCCCGTTTGTCACCCGACGTAGCGCTTTGCCGATCTTCGTCTTCATCGAGCGACGACAAAAAGGAACCCGCCGCGGCAAACAGCCGGGCGGGTTCTTCGACAAGGCGCGAGCGCGTTCTAGTCGTGCAGCTTCACGTACTCGAAGTCCAGCTCTTTGCCATCAAGGCCTTTGCTCGGCGGCGCGATCCAGTTCGCGAACTGCCCGGGCTCGTGGCAAGGCTTCATGATGCTGAGCAGGTAGTCGTTGTCCGCGGGGGTGAGGACCCACTTCTGCTTGCCCGCCTCCCACTGGTCTTCGCTGATGAGGTTGCCCTCGGGGTCGAAGTGGTGGTCCGCGTAGATGCCCTGGTGGCGGTGGAAGCGACGGCTGGGAAGGCTGAGCACGGTGTCACAGCCCTCTTCTTCGATGGTCTTGTTCCAGCGCTTGAGCGCGCGCTCGCAGTCCTTGATGTACTGGTCGCGAAGGACCTCGTTCATCGCGTTGCGAAGCGGGACGTCCTTCTCGTTGAGCGAGCCGTCCTCGACGACGGGCAGCCGATAGGTGCCGGTCATGGCTTTGTGGTCCTCGTAGCGGCCCTCACGGAAGCGCCCCTTGAGGCCGGATGCGAAGAACGTGGAGGCGTTGCTGCTGATCTCGCCACCGAACAGGTCGAGGCTGTAGGTGAACCAGTAGTTGATGGTTCGCTGAATGAGATCGAAGTCGATGCCGCCCTGGTTGCGGACGTCGCCGTTGGGGTCGAGCTTCTCGAGCTGCGCGGTGCGCTTGATGATGCGGCCCAGGCCGGTCTCGCCGACGAAGAGGTGGTGTGCCTCTTCGGTGAGCATGAACTGGGTGGTGCGCGCGAGGGGGTCGAAGCCCGACTCAGCGAGCGCGGCGAGCTGATACTTGCCGTCGCGGTCGGTGAACATGGTGAACGCGAAGAAGCTCAGCCAGTGATCGCAGGGCTGGTTGAACGCGCCCAGGATGCGCGGCTTATCCTCATCGCCACTGCGGCGGTTGAGCAGCTCGTCGGCTTCGTCGCGACCGTCGCGGCCGAAGTACTTGTGGAGCAGGTAGACCATCGCCCACAGGTGACGGCCCTCTTCGACGTTGACTTGGAACAGGTTGCGCAGGTCGTAGAGGCTGGGTGCGGTGTGGCCCAGAAGGCGCTGCTGCTCGACACTGGCCGGCTCGGTGTCGGCTTGGGTGACGATGATGCGGCGCAGCGAGTTGCGGTGCTCACCGGGGACGTCCATCCATGCCGGAGCGCCCGCGTCGTCACCACACTTGACGGTGGGCTCGGCGTCGTTGGGCTTGAGGAAGATGCCCCAACGGTAGTCGGGCATCTTCACGTGGCCGTAGTTGGCCCAGCCGCCGGCGTCCACGGAGATCGCGGTCCGCAGGTACACCGGCTTGTCCGCGAAGTCGGTGGGTCCCATGTCGTTCCACCACTCCAGGTAGTTGGGGAGCCAGCGCTCGAGAGCGCGTTGGAGCTTGGGGTCGTCACTCAACCCGACGTTGTTCGGGATCTTGGCCGTCAGGTCGACGCTATTGCTTGTAGCTGTAGTCATTGCGAGTGTTCCTGGAGTGTTGAGCCTGGAGTGTTGAGCTAGACGCGGCGCCAATCGAAGGCGGGGCGTTCGGGACGGCCGTACATCGTGAGTGCGCCCTCGGGGCCGGTGGCGTTGGGGCGGATGAAGATCCAGTTCTGCCATGCGCTGAGGCGGGCGTAGATCTTGGAATCGGGCGTTTCAGGACCGACGAAGCGGAGGTTCTGCTCCATGCCGGTGAGTGCATCGGGAGACAGGCTCACCCGCTCTTCGATGGCGATCCGGATGTCGTCGTCCCAGTCGATGTCATCGAGCAGCATCGTGGAGAGTCCGGCCTCGTCGGCGTCTTCGGGGCCGAGCAGGTCGCGCCGTCCGGTGAGGGCTTCGGCCTTCTCGGGTTCGCCGTACAGGTGCGCCTGGATTCGAGTGAGGCCGGTGTTCATCGGCAACGCGCCCTCGTTGAGGTCGCCCATCCCTACGTGAACGACGTTGTCCGGATCGTCCAGCAAGTAGAACCTGTCGGCCGCGAGAGCGAGCTCCAGGAGGTTGCCAGCGAAGGCAGTGCCGGCATCTCCGAGGGCGAAGAACGAGCGGCTCGTGTTGTCCATGCGGCGGAGCACGCGGCCCATGTGCAGCAGCACTTCGCGAACGAACCAGTGGTCGCGGGTCTTCACGAGCGCGGCGTCGTGGGCGATCACGCGCTTGGCATCCCCTTTGGCGCGCACGACGATCATCCCCACGTTGGGATGGTTGCAGCGCAGCTGCAGCAACGCGTCGTCGAACTCGCGATAGGCACGAAGCGCCCAAAGCTGGTCCCCGGCGGCGTGCATGGCTTCGGCGCCGCGCTCGGCCAGCGCGACATCGTCGGCGGTGGGTCCTTCGATGGTGAGCGTCGCGGTGCGGGCCTTGTCATCCCACGTGACTTCCACGCTGGAGTACTTGCGGCCGGCGTCGCTCTCTTCGACCCCGAGCTTGCCCAGCTTCACGCCTTCGCGAGTGCCGGTGGCGAGGTCGGTGGTCTCGGAGATGATCGCTTCGCAGCGGGCGGCGATCTGCGTGTCGAACTTCGAGCGCGGGAAGACATCGTCGACCAGGTTCCATTGGACCGCACGCTTGCCCCGCATGCCCTCGGCCATGGTGGAGAACACGTCTGCGCGGTCCCGGCGGATGCGGCGTTTGTCGACCAGGCGGGTGAGGCCCCCGGTTCCTGGCAACACCCCCAGCAGTGGGACTTCGGGAAGGCTCACTGCCGAGTTGCCGTCGTCCTGCAGGTAGATCTCCTTGCAGGCCAGCGCGAGCTCGTAGCCGCCTCCAGCAGTCGTTCCGTTGCACGCGGCGATGTAGACCTGCGCGCTGGCTTCGGTGGCTTCCTCGATCTCGCAGCGGGTCTCGTTGGTGAACTTGCAGAAGTTCACCTTCCAGCCGTGGGTGCTGGTGCCGAGCATGTGAATGTTGGCTCCGGCGCAGAACACCTTCTCGTTGGCGGAGGTCATCACGACCACCCGCACTTCGGGGTGTTCAAACCGCATGCGACGGACGATGTCCGCGAGCTCCACGTCCACACCGAGGTCGTACGAGTTGAGCTTCAGCTCGTAGTCACTTCGAAGGCCGCCATTTGGATCGACATCCATCGCGACGCGGGCGATGGCTCCGTCGTACGAGACTTTCCAGTGTCGGTACGACGCCGGATCGACCTCGAAGTCAACGTTCACATCCGTGTTCGATGAGGATCCCATTCGCCGAAAATGCTAGCCGAAACGCCCCAGCCGAAAACGTGTGCAAACCGGGTGGACGCCCTGCGATGAGTCGTGCGTCGTCGCACGGTGACGTTGGCGCGGCGACCTTTGCTCGCGCGTCACCGATGTGAGCGCGGCCTATCTCCGAACATCAGAGGGACTCGAGCCAACTCGACACTTGCTCATGTTCGTGAACATATGCTGGAGCCTCACTGAGGACCCGTTCCGCCTGTTTCGCAAGCGTGAGCGCTCTCTCGGTGTTTCGATGCGAACCTCGTTGCCACAACGCGCGTGCAAGCATCGTGGCGGTGGTTGCCCAGTCTGGGGTCTCTTGGCCAAAGAGGGCGAGAGCGCGTTCGAGTGGCGGGATTGCCCGGCGTACCTGTCCGCGCTCGAGGAACACCTCGCCGAGTCCACTGAGGGGATACGCGCAGATGGGGGCATCCGAGCCTCTGAGGCGCTCGAGAGCCTCGAGTGAACGCTCGAACCCCACTTTGGCGTCTTCTAGACGGCCAAGTCGGAGCCGCGCCGCGGCGACGTTGTTCTGGCTCAGTGCTGCGTCGAACGATTCGGGGCCGTCCGCGCTCTCCGCGAGGACCAAGACACGCTCACGCAAGGCCAGTGATCCCGCGTGGTCACCCGCGCGCTCGAGGGTCAGGCTCATCGCACGCAACGTCGACCGCAGCCGGCGATCGGAGGGCGTGCCCTTCTTCTCTTCAATGATGAGCAGCCGACGCTGTTGCTCGAGGGCCGCGTCGAAGTTGCCCCGCTCGGTCTCGAGGCTGGCGCGGGTACGAAAGAGCGTCCCCATCTGCCAACTGTCGGGTTCAAAGTGCTTTGCGAGCGAGGCTTGAGCGAGCTCGAGCAAGACCTCGGATTCTTCGAAGTCCGTTTCGGCGAGCGCGGACTGAGCGAGCCCGAGGTACGCGGACGCGATGTTCGGGTGGTCGGACCCGAACAGTTCGAGGTACCCGTCGAGTAGTTGCTCGTAGTGGAAGCGAGCCCGCCCAGGCAGCTGGCGGTGGAGTTGGAGCCCGCCGAGAATCGCGTGAAAGGACGGGATGATGAGCGACGCGTCGGGGCCCGCAGATGTCGCGAGGTCGAGTCCATGCTCCGCAGCCTGGAGTGCGTCGTCGAGTTTCCGCTGCGACAAGAGGATCCGGGCGTGCTCCTTGTAGTACTGAGCGCGGGCGAGCAGAGAGCCACCTCGTCGTGCGATGGCACCTGCTTCCTCGTCCCAACGCAGGGCGCCGTCCACGTCCTGAAGCTCGTTGATTTGAGCGAGCATCAGGCGGGTCGCGGCCCGCAGGGCGAGGGTGTCCAGCCCGTGGCGCATCGCATCCGAGAACGCGCCCTCCAGGGTTGTGATCCCGACCTCAGGCTGCCCGCCGGACGACTGAAGGATGCCTCGAAGGAGCGCGGCACGGATCCGGAGCGAGGGAACCGGGAGAGCCACGAGGCGAGGCCACGCCTCCTCGAGCTTCTCCTGTGCTTCTTCGACTCGGCCAGCGGAGTGGAGAATCTGCACGCTGGAGAGCGTCTCTCTTCCGGCGCGAATCCTGTGCCGGAGCCCGGGAAGATCGCTCGCTGCTCGGGCTGCGGCAGGGGGCTCGATGCAGCTACGTGGATCTCCGACTTCCCCAAGAATGGTGAGCGCGGTGCGAGCCGAGGTGTCGTGCCGCGAGAGTATCGAAAGCGACTGTTCGAAGTCGATCTCACGGATCTCGAGACACTCGAGCGACGCAGAGGACACTGCCCCGGCTTCCCGATTTCGTCGACAGATCGGTGTGAACACCGAGGACCAATCCTCCGCGTATGCAGAGACTTCTCGGGCGACGCTCGAGGCTAGATGTGCAGAATCTCGTTCACGCAGCCTTCGGTCGATCTGCGCGAGAACCAAGCCTTGTCCTTCCAGGAGTGAGGACTCCGCGGCGCAGGGGTCTTCGTTCCACGTGACCCCGCTCGATATACCTCCGAGGGCGACGACTGCAGCGGCGGTCATCCCGACGATTCGCGGAGCGCGACGACGCTGCGTTCGTTCCAGGGCCTCCACCAGGTGACGAACACTCTCGTGCCGCTCCCTCGGCTCGGCCCTCATCCCCTTGGCAAGCAGGGCGAACAGTCGGCGGTCTCTCCAGCGGATGTCGGGCGTTGCTGGGCCCTCGAGGATCGACTCGGCGAGGGCACTGGGCGTCGTACCGGCAAACGGTGGGCGCCCGTAGAGCGCTTCGTACAACGATACGCAGAACGCGAACTGATCGCTGGCTGGAACCGCAGCCTCGCCGAGAAGCTGTTCGGGGGCCATGTAGCGCGGCGTGCCCACGAGGCTGCCGACCTGGGTGAGCTTGAGGGTTCCTGCGAAACCATCCGCTTCGTCGTCAGTCGTGGATTTGTCTCCTGCGGTGGAGACGAGTCCAAAGTCAGCGACGCGGGGGCGCTGGTCTGCGCCGATCAGAACGTTCGTCGGCTTGAAGTCTCGGTGGATGAGGTCGGCCTCGTGAGCAGCGGCCAGCCCATGTCCAGCGCGAATGAACATCGAGATGACTTCGTTTTGAGAGCGGCCCTCGCACCAGACGTCGAGCGTTAGACCATCGACGAACTCCATCGCAATGAACAGACCGTCGCGGTAGCGGCCGACGTCGTAGATCGGCAAGACGTTGGGGTCCGACAGCCGGGCCAGGGCCCGGGCCTCCCGGGCGAGTCGGAAGCGTGCGGATGGCCGCTGAGCCCATCGTGCGTTGAGCACTTTGACCGCGACGGGTCGCGCAAGCTTCGGATCCCAAGCCTGGTAGACCACGCCCATGGTTCCCGAGCCCTCGCGGTGCTCCAGCCGGTACCGACCCACGTACATCCCACTGGGAAGCGGGCTCTCGGTGGTGGGCTCTCCGGAAGAGCCGGCCACCGCTGCGACGATCATGCGGCATGCTGCGCACTCATCGAGGTGCCGCTCCGTCTCGGCGTGGTCGGCTTGCGACGCGACGCCTTCGGCGAACGCGAGAAGCGTTTCGTCGTCGGGGCATGGCGTGGACGAAGTCATCGCGGCGGCTCGAACCGTTCCCCTCATACAACATGCGACATGTAGTTTCTGTGGTGTGCTCCACAGCGCGCGCCGCACTCCTACAAACAAAGCTCGTGCACACGTGCTCGAATCAGTGCAGAACTCGCCCGTGGGCCCGAAGCCAGAGGAGGTATTCACCGCTCTTCGCGCCGGTGGATTCGTCGGTCTCGCGTCTATCTCCACTGCGCTTGCTGAATGCATCGAGCGGGCGCACGAGGCGCTTCCGGAGGTGCGCGCTTCGCCCCAAGCGTGGGCGGTTCGGGTTCAGACGGTCTGTGCATCTCTCGAGCCGTCGAGCTACGGCGATGCCTTCTCGGGTCTCGACCCCGAAGAGCAGCTTCTCGTCGCGGCGCTTTCGGAAGGGGATGTCGGCGCGCTCGCGGTGTTTGAGGAGAGCTACATGCCGGAAGTTGATCGCGCGCTTCGACGGTTTTCCTTGGATGCCGATCGCCGCGCGGAGTATCGGCAGCAGGCGTGCGTACGGATGCTGGTGGGAGAGCCCCCCAAGCCTCCCCGGATTCAGGAGTTTCACGGACGCGGACGACTCCGGGGTTGGATTCGAACCGTGACCGCGCGGCTGGTCCTCAACGGAGAGCGCGACGCTCGTGCGCACGAGCCGGTCGAAGAGCTCCTCGATGGGCTCGTGGCGCGGCCCGTGCAGATGCACAAGCACGACCCGCGGCGACGCGCGCAGTTCCAGTTGTTGCTGCGCACCTCCTTTCGCGCCCTTTCCCGGCGCGAGCGGACCATCCTTCGGATGCGGTACCTGGACAGTATCCCGGCGACCGCCCTCGCTCGGGTCTACAAGGTGCACGAGTCGACCATGTCGCGCTGGCTGTCGACCGCGCGCGAGGAGCTCCTGTCATTGTTCGAAGGAAATGCGGTGGCGGAACTCGGCGGACGAGACCAGGCCGACGAACTCATTGCGCTGGTCGAGAGCCGGGTCGATCTGAGCCTTCAGGGGTTGTTCGAGAGCGAGGTCAGCGACGTCAAAGACTGAGGTCCTCGACCAGCTCCCGAATCGTTGGAGTGTCGAAGAGTGCGGCGGTCGGAAGCAGCACCCCCTGGGCCTTCGCTTTGGCGAGGATGTGGACCGAGTGAATCGAGTCGCCGCCGAGGGCGAAGAAATCGTCGTCGATCCCGACGCGCTCGACCCCAAGGACCTCCGTCCAAATGCTGGCCAGCGTCCGCTCGACCGACGAGCGCGGCGCAGAAAAACCATGCTCGGCGGTTTCGTCGTGAGGCCGCATTGCACCGAGCGCTGCGCGATCGACCTTCCCGTTTGGCGTCATCGGGAGCGCGTCGAGAATCACGAAGGCGGCGGGGATCATGTACGCGGGGAGCGTCTGTCTCAAGGCGGTGCGCAGGGCGTCCGCGCTGCTGTCTTCCCCGACGACGTACCCGACGAGGCGGGCGCCTTCGGTTTCGGTTTCGATGAGCACGGTGGCTGCCCGGATGGAGGCGCACCGCTCGAGCGCATGCTCGATCTCGCCGAGCTCGATCCGGTGTCCTCGGATCTTGACCTGGTGGTCGATTCGGGCGCGGTGATCGAATGCCCCGTCGTCGAGGATGCGGACGCGGTCTCCGGTTCGGTACCGCCGCGGCTGCTCCGGTCGGGAGATGAACTTCTCCTCGGTCAGTTCGGGCCGTGCGTGGTAGCCGCGAGCCAGGCCAGCGCCGCCGATCCAGAGTTCTCCAGCAACGCCGACCGGGACCCGGCGTTCGTGGGGATCGAGAACGTGGAGCGTCGCTCCACTGATGGGGCGGCCGATCGGAATGGTGGAACCGCCGGTGTCTGTGACTCGCTGAAACGTGGTGTAGACGGTGCACTCGGTCGGGCCGTATCCGTTCCACAGCGCCTTGACACGTCCAAGAAGCCGCTTCGCCAGAGGAGGAGGGAGCGCCTCGCCTCCGCAACACAGCCGCAACGATGACAAGCCCGCCCAGTCCGCGGCCAGCAGCATGCGGCACGCGCTCGGGGTTGCGTGCATGATCGTGGGCTGGGCCCGCTCGATGAGGTTGGCGAGGGCGAACCCGTCGGAGACGGTCGCGCTGCTGGCGAGGTGGACCTGTGCACCCACGCTCAGGGGGACGAACAGATCGGCGGTCGCCATATCGAAGGCGACGCTGGCAATCGCCAGACCCACGTCGCGAGACGTCATGCCCGGCTCATGCTGCATCGAGGCGAGCAGGTTGGCGACCGCGCCGTGGGTGATGACGGCGCCCTTGGGGGTGCCGGTTGAGCCCGAAGTGTAGAGCAGGTACGCGGCGTCTTCGGGAGAGAGCGCCGGTCCCGAGTCGAACGCCGTGCCGGGCAGGGGCTCATCGAGACACACCGTGCGGAGTCGGTCGGGCACCGCGCCGAGCAGCTCGCTCCGGGTGAGCACGAGGTCGGTTGCGGCGTCGTCGAAGGTAAAGGCAAGACGCTGGGTCGGGTGACTTGGGTCCAAGGGAACGTAGGCCGCGCCCACGGTGTGGACCGCCAGCAAGCACGCGAGCAGATCCGTGTTCCTCGGGTGGAGAATGCCGACTCGGTCGCCGTACCCTACGCCCAGAGCGTGCAGACTGCCGGCGATGGCTCGCACGCGGTCATGCAGTGCTGCGTAGGTGAGGTCGCCATCCTCGTCCGCAACCGCGACCGCATCCGGGGTCTCTTGGGCCCAGTGCCGCAGCCAGTGGTGGGGCGGATGCTCGAGCGGGGCTCTGTGTGCAGGTGCGGTCGCAAACCCATCGAGCTGCTGCTCCTCCTGCGGAGAGAGGAGTTCAGCTTGCTGCGGGGCCTGATCAGCATCCATCGCCATCGCGTGCAGCGCTCTGAGGTAGTAGCCGCCGATGCGCTCCACAGTCTCCGGGCTCATATGGTGCGCGAGCAGTTGCAGCGAGGCTTGTCCATCGACGTCTTCGAGGCAGACATCGACTTCCAGGGGGATCTCCGTCATCGCGAAGGACTGGGCCGCATCGATGGCGCCTCCTTCGCTGTCGACCAGCCGCGCCCTCGGCAGCCCTCGGGCGCGGTCGAAGACGTGGAAGTCCATGAAGTTGAGAAGCGAGACAAACGTGCCGCTGCCACCGGGGCGAGCCTTGCTCAGCGGGTAGAGGCCATGACGGGCGACGGCACGCTGGGTGAGGTGGGTGCGTTCGACGAGGGCACGCCAGGAGGCCGCGCTGGCGCTCTGGCGAAGGGCAGCCGTGTTGAGAAAAAGCCCTAGTGACTGGTCTGCGTCCGCGACTTCGGGGCGACCGGAAACCGAGACTCCGGTGACGACGTCGTCTTGCCCGGTCAGGTACGCCATCACTGCGACGTGTCCGGCGAGGATGACCGCCTGCATCGAGGTCTGGGTGGTCTCGGCGAGGCCGCGCAGCCGCTGGACGAGCAACGGGGGCAGAGGGACGCTGGTGTGGTGCTGTGTCCAGCTGTCGACGTGCCACGACTCGGGTAAGGACGCATGGGCAACGTCGGCCATGGCGTCCTCCCAGAAGCGCCGGTTGTCCTCGCAGTGGCTCGCCTCGTGTTCCAGCGCAGCGCGGGCACGCAGCGGTTCGAGCAGGGGCTCCGATGCGTCGGACGGTTGCCCGGCGAGAGCGGCGTCGTAGCGGTGGACGATCTCCGTCACCATCGCCGAGGTGCTCCAGCCATCGAAGAGCGCATGGTGGGTGGTGTGGAGCAGAGAGAACGTGTTCTCTTCGAGCCGGACAATGTGGAAGCGGACCAGTGGACCTCGTTCGAGGTCGAACGCGGTCAGCCGCTCTTGTTGCATCCAAGCGTCGACGGCCTGTCGCTGTTGCACAGGCGCGTGCCCCCGAAGATCCTCGACCGTGAGCGGCAGAGTCGCGTTGTTGTGGATGCGCTGCAGCTGGGCACCCTTTGCCCCCGTGTCGATCGAGGAGCGTAGGGTGGGGTGCCGCCGGACCATGTCCGAGAGCACACCCTGCAGCATCTCGAGATCGAATGGGCCCTCGATCCTCGATCCGAACGTGTTGAGATACAGCGGCGCGTCGGCGTGTGACGCCATCACGTGCAGCATCCCGACCTGAAGGGCGGTCAACGGGAATGCGTCGACCACGTCTTCGGGGAGCCGTGCACGGTCCTCCGAAGAGAGCCAGGCAAACGGTTCGGTGGACGTCGAGGAGACGCGCTCGGTGAGCTCCACGGTCTCGGCGAGGGTCCGGATCGTCGGGGTGTCGAAGAGCTGTCCGACGGTGGTGCTCAGGCCTTCCTCGCGCAACCGGGTGATGATGGAAACGCTGCGAATGGAGTCTCCGCCGAGGGCGAAGTAGTTGTCGTCGATCCCCACGGCGTCGAGGTCGAGGACCTCCTGCCAAACGGCGACGAGCGTCGCTTGCTGCGGATTGGTGGGGGCCGCAAAGTCGACGCTTTCATCGATGTAGACCTTTTCGACCGCGGGAAGCGCGTTGCGGTCGACCTTGCCGTTGGGGGTGAGCGGGAGCTGTTCGAGGAAGACGTACGCGCCAGGGATCATGTAGGCGGGAAGCGTTTGCCCGAGCAGGTTTCGCACCTCGTACATGTTGATGTTGGGGTCCGAAGACGCGACGTAGGCGAGCAGCTTGCCCCCATCACAGCGACGGTCAACCACGGCCACCGCATCGGTCACCGTGGGGACCTTCTGCAAGGCGGCCTCGACCTCTCCCAGTTCGATTCGAAAGCCTCGAACCTTGACCTGCTGGTCGGTGCGTCCGAGGTGTTCGTACGTCCCGTCTTCATGCAGTCGCGCGAGGTCGCCGGTTCGGTACAAACGACGGCCCTCGATGTCCACAAAGGCGCGGGTGGTGAGGTCGGGGCGTCCCAGGTAGCCGCACGCCAGTCCAGCACCGCCGATGTAGAGTTCGCCACAGACGCCGATGGGTACGGCGTGCCCGCGTGGGTCGAGGATGTGGAACGTGGTGTTTGCGATCGGGCTCCCGATCGAGACCGGGGCTTCGGCAGACGTGACGCGGTGTGCTGATGACCAGATGGTCGTCTCGGTGGGCCCGTAGAGGTTCCACAGCTGGGCCCCGCAGGGGAGGAGAGACTGGGCAAGCGCCGAGGGGAGCGGCTCGCCGCCGCACAAGATCCGAAGCGACGGATCTCCGGACCAGCCAGCCGCGAGGAGCAAGCGATACCCGCTGGGGGTCGCCTGGAACACCGTGGGGCGTACAACATCCAGCTGCTTGGCCAGGGCGTGTCCGTCGGACGCGACACCGCTGGGTGTGATCACGACCTGGGCGCCGACCATGAGAGGGAGGTAGAGCTCGAGCCCAGCGATGTCGAACGAGAGGCTGGTGGCTGCGAGCAGTACATCGTCGGCATGCAGGCCGGGGACTTCGGCCATCGACGCCAAGAAGTTGCTCAGCGCCCGGTGGGGGACCTCAACACCCTTGGGGCGCCCTGTGGACCCGGAGGTGTAGAGCACGTACGCGACGCTGGACGCGCTGCTGCCCTCACCCCGCCACGCTTCGAAGCTGTCGAGGTCTTCACCGTCGACCGCCAGGTTGATTCCGGGGTGCGAGGGCGCGGACGCGACCAGGGCATGTTCGGTCAAGAGGATCTCGACGCCGGCGTCTTCAACCATGAAGGCGAGCCGGTCGCTCGGAAACTCGGGGTCCAGCGGAACGTAGGCTGCGCCCGCCTTCATCACCCCAAGAAGGCACGCGAGAAGATCCACGCCGCGGCGCAGATGAATCCCGACCCGGCTGCCGCGTGTCACGCCCTGCGCATGCAAGCGGCCCGCGATCTTGGCCGCACGTTCGGCGAGCGCGGCGTAGCTCAGCGTCTGGTTTCCGTCCGCGGCGGCGACGCGGTCGGGGGTCTGGCGTGCGTGTTGCTCGACGCGCTCGATGACGGTGCGGGAGTCGAAGAGCCGGCTGGTGTCGTTGTAGGTCGCGATGCGCTCGCGCTGAGCGTGCGACAGCAGGCTGCCGCGCAGGGGTCCCTGGGAGGGGTCCTTCGCTTGCGCGACCGCCTGCTGGAAAACCTCTTCCAGCGATCCGGCAAAGGCGGCCGACGCGGGTGCACGAACTCGGAGCTGGGCTCGTGGCGAACCCGGCTCGCACGCGAAGGAAACGTGGAGTGCGTCGAGGGGGTCCGACTCGATGTCGACCGGCGTCGCGGTCGGCGTGGAGAGGAAGACGAGCGATGGCGAATCCGCGGGTCCTTGTGGATGGGTGGACTCCGCCGACAGCACCAGCTGGGCACGAGCTTCGAGCTGTGACCATGTCTGCACAGCGATGTCGACGGAGCGCACCTGCGTGCTTGTTCCACGCAGCGCACAGACCACGACGTCCGTCGCCGAGACCACCCCTGTCACCCGAAGCGCGAGGGCCAGGGCAGCGGGAGGCGTCGAGATTCCGGTCGGGAGCTCCAGGTCAAACGAAGTCGTGGTCATGGCGGGATGGTCAGCGGAGGTCATGGCGGCGCCGTGGTCGGGACAGACCCTAGAAGTACGACTGCAGGGTTCCGGTGCGTCGGATGTCTGCGGTCGCACAGTGGAAGCTCCCGCCGAAGCGATAGTTGTTTCGGAACGCACAGGGAATGGGCTCGAAGCCCCAGTCCTTGAGTGCGTTGATCAGCGGCTCTTCGCTCTTCTCCACGATGATTCGTTTTTCATCGAGGGAGAGCATGTTCATCGAGAGCCACCGGAAGCTGCGATACAGCGGGTAGCTCTCTGGAAGCGTCGAGCGCGGAGCTGTCAGGAGTTCCCAGTTCGAGTTCTTCAGCACGTCGGGAACCGCCTTGAGGGGCCGATCCGGGTTGACGAGGATCTTGCCCGGGCACAGCGGAACGAACGTTGCGTCGATGTGAATGGCGCGGTCGTCTTCAAACTCCACGACATGGAGGCGGTAGTCGTCACCGAGGTGTCGTCGAAGCCACTCGATCCCGAACAGGTTGGTGACGTGGCTTCGCTGCACGAACAGGTCTCGACCGCAACGCGCAACGTCGGCTGCGTCGAACACCGGCTCGAACTCGGTGGTGACGTACTCTTCGCCGCGCACGTAGTCGTGTTTGTAGAGTTCGTCGGTGAGCTGGGGTTTGGGTGCGGCGGTCCAACGCGCGCCCTGTTTGAAGTAGTCCTTGATCAGGTCCCGGTACGCGAGGAACTCGAAGTATCGCGAGCGCCACGACATTGTCGCCTCGATGATCTCGTCCCCGATCACCAGCAGGACATCACGGGGGTCGGCCTGCACGTTGCCGCCGGGGCTCTGCCACTGCGGCGTTCCGAAAGACTCGGAGTGGTCCAGCGGCTTGGGGCGCTTGACGGTCACGCCTTCGCCTTCGAGGATTCGAATGAACTCCGCGAGCTCCTTGAGCGCCGGGGCGGTTCGGTGCCGGTCGATGGACTTGCCGCCGCGGTCGAGGTGGAAAGCGCGCGACGACTCGACGTCTTCCTTGGGCATCACGGCTTGGAGTCCAATCTCCCACGGGAGGTCGGCTCCTCCGTCGAGGAGACCCACGATGATCTCTTCGAGCGGGTCCCATTCGTTGTGCGAGTTCACGACGCTGGTGTTGTTGGATTCCATCTTTCTTTCACTTCGGTAGGGGGGGCGGGCTCGACAAACGCAGGCCCGGTCCGCCCGGCATAAGCGAGGCGCGCTGAGCGTTCGTTTGTGCCAGCCCCTCGAGAACTGCGCGCGAACATGAGTCCATAAAGACGCGTTTGCAAGCGTTCGGCGGGCTCCAGAGACAAAAAAAGAAAAAGCGAAAAACTTCTGCAAGGTCTTGGGGCGGCCGTGTCTACCCCTCAATACCCTGCCGAGATTCGGGACTGATCGACATGACCGCGACGAAGACAAACCTCTCTGTTTCCCGAAAACAGCACTCCGGTCGTTCCGCGATGACCGTGTCCCATGCGGCCACATCGGCGTCGACGGACACCGGGTTCGACACGCCATTTACAACGGCGCAGCTCGAAGAGCTACGTGGTCTGATGTCCAACGACGCGGAGGTCGAGGGATTCGTGGAGCGGCTGCACAGGGAGTGCGGAGCCGTTGACCTCAAGCGGGGCGAGTACTACCCGGAACTGCTGCGGGCGACGCTGAGCATGCGTCAGCAGATTGCCACGGTGATGGGTGTGGACTTCGTCCAGGCGCAGCCGAACTTCGGAAGCAACGGCTCGATCGACGCGGTCTTCACTGCTGCGCGGCTGTTCGAAACCGAGTCCGCCAGGGCATGGGAAGCCCGACGCAGCGCCGAAATCGCGGCATGTCTCGATGATGAAATGCTCGACCGTACGGCGATGCGGGAGCGCCTGGAGGCGCTCGAGTCCTCCCGGCCCGGTCACGGCGTTCTCGTTGCTACGCCCACGTACTTCCGGAACTACAACTCGGCGGCCTCCAAGGGGCTGACGATTCACTCGGTGCCGGTGACCGCCGACCATCGCTTCGACACGGATTCGTATATCGAGGCGCTCGAGGCTGTACAGCCGACGGTTGCGGTGTTGGTGACACCCAACAACCCCACCGGTGTGGCCATTCCGGACGCCGATCTTCGTCGTGTCCTCGACGCACTCCCCGAGGGGACGTGGTGCATGCTCGATCGTACGCTCGTCAACTGCCAGGACGAGGTCTCTACGCGAGAGCTTCTCGACCAGTATGCGCATGTCAACCTCGTCGTGTTGCATTCGTTCTCGAAGTACAAGGGCATGTCGCAGCATCGGGTGGGCGTGGCCCTGTACTCCAATCCGGAGTTCGCGCAGCAGCTCGAGCCGATGCTCCCTCTGTGTCTCAGCCTCGAGGGCATCGTCAAGGCGATGCACTGGATCGAGCGCGACGGCGGCTTCGTCCCCAACCCCCAGACCGTCGAACACATTCGGGAGAATCGGGTCCGCATGGAGGCGTTCGTCGCCGCCCACCCGCGGTTCTCCATCACCGACTTCTCGGGGAACTACACCCTCATCACGCTCCCCGATGAACTGGATTCGTACGGGGTCAGCGATGCGCTCGCGGAGGTGGGTTTGTATGTGATGCCGGGCCACGCGTTTCCCGAACCCAACGCTCGTGTCGTGCGAATCCACGTGGGGGGCGCGCCAGAACACGTACGCACGCTGACGGACGCCTTGGCGACACTCGACCTCAGTGCTCGCGCTGCGTCGACCGATTCACAGCCGATTGCGCGACTCGTGTTGGCCATTTTTCGACGCCACCTGGGAAATGATGAGGCCACCGGCGAGGACGACTTTTTCGACCTCGGTGGGGACTCGTTCCTCGCGATGGAGGTGGTCGCCGAGGTGACGCGCGAACTCGGGTTCCCGCTGGAGCTTGCGGTTCTGCTCGACTCCAAAACTATCGGTGAGGTGATCTCCCACGTCCAGGCTGGAGTCTCCGGCAACAAGGAAGCATGAGCGACTTTCAGTTCGCGGTCGACCTGGACCGCTTTGTCTCGGGGCAGCCGCACGACGAGTTCGCGCGGCTCCGACGCGAAGCTCCAATCTCGTGGAATCCGCTTCCGAAATCACGGAAGAAAGACGACGGGTTCTGGCTGGTGACGCGTCACGAGGATGTCGTCGCGGCCTCTCGGAACGCAGCGGTGTTCAAGTCCAACGAGGGCACGCTGCTGGTCGACCACCCACCGGCGACCGCACCCGCTCCGTGGTCGATGATCAAGAACGAGTTTTGCTCGCTCGACGCGCCCATCCATCGCACGTATCGAAACCTACTCGCCCCCAAGTTCACGCCGAGGGCGATCGCTTCGATGGAGGCTCCGATGCGTGCACTTGCGCAGACCCAGATCTCCGCCGCGTACGAGAAGGGGTCGTTTGACTTTTCCGAGGCGCTGGCAGTGGAGTTCCCCACCACGGTGGTCCTCGTGCAGTTGCTGGGCCTACCGGAGGAGGACCGCCACAAGGCCGCGTACTGGAGCGACGTCCTCTCCGCCCCCGAAGATCCGCACTTCAAGCACGCGCCAGACGCGACGATGCGCGCGGTGCAAGAGATGTACGACTATGCGATCGCGCTGGTCCAATCCCGTCGCGACGAGCCCCGCGACGATCTTGCCAGCGTTCTGGCACACACCACGCTTCCGGACGGCTCCGTGCTGTCCGATGAGATGTTCACGCACTACTTCTGGTCGATGATTCTCGGTGCATTCGACACGACCGCCGCGACGATCGCCGGCGGAGCGCTCGCGTTGATCCAACGCCCGGACACCGTGCGGATGCTTCGCGACGACCCGTCGCTGATATCGACCGCGGTCGAGGAGATGCTGCGTTGGGTCAGCGCGGTTGTCTACTTCCGCCGAACTGCGAGCGAGGACACGACGCTTGGCGGACAGGCGATTGCGAAGGGTGATCGCGTCGCCCTTTGTTACCCGTCGGCGAACCGGGACGAGACGGTCTTCGAGGATCCCGAGGTGTTCGACATCACGCGGAATCCAAACCCTCATGTGTCGTTCGGGTTCGGGCCGCACTTTTGTCTGGGTGCGCATCTGGCTCGAATGGAACTGCGCATCTTCTTCGAAGTGCTGCTGGCCCAGGATGACTGGCTGGCTTTGGGGGGAGAGGTGCGACACGCCCGATCGAACTTTCTCAACCGCATTCACACCTTTCCCGTGACTCGAACCGCTTGGCCGAGATGACCCACGCACCGACTCAAGAAACCGTCCTGCAGAAACTCGAGCGTCTCGCGACGGCCGAGCCGGACCGCCCTGCCGTCGAGCACGGGGACGACGTGCTCAGCTATGGTGAGCTTTGGGCGCGGTCGAAAGACGTTGCGGCCTCGTTGGTCGAGCGGGGGGAGGTGGAGCCTGAGCCGGTCGCTGCGTTGGCCCGGGCGCGCGGCTGTGGGTATGTCGTTGGACTCGTCGGAATCCTTCGCGCCGGTTGGACGTGCTTGCCGCTCGATGTGAAAACGCCGGAGGAGTACAACGCGGCGCTGCTCGATCGCGCGCGCGCGCGCGTACTCGTCTCCGACTCCAGCGTTCCCGACTCGTTCATGCGCGGCATGGCCCGGCTGGGTCCTGCCACGTCGGACCCTCCGATGCCCTCGGTCACCGTAGCGCAGCGGGCGTGCCTCTTCTTCACCTCTGGCTCAACGGGGAAGCCCAAAGGGGTCGAAGTGCTGCATCGAGGAATCGCGCAACTGGTCCGAGATCGGAGCATCGTCCCGCTTGGGGCATCCGACCGGATCGCGCAGATGGCATCGGTGGCGTTTGATGGCTCGACGTTCGAGATCTGGGGAGCTCTGCACAACGGTGGAACGATTGTTGTGCCTCCTCGGTGGCCGGTGGCGCCGCGGGAGTTCGCGGCGTTCGTCGTCGACCGCGGCATCACCACGCTGGTGATCACCGCCGCGTTCTTTACCCTGCTGATGCGGGACGCGCCGGAGGCGTTCGACCGTCTGCGGATGATCATTGTAGGCGGTGACGTCGTGCCGCTGCCGGCGGTACGGGACGTCATGACGCGCTGCCCGGAGCTGATCGTGGTCAATGGCTACGGCCCCACCGAAGACACCACGATCAGCTGCCAGCACCGGGTCGTACCGTTTGACGTCGAGCAGCGTCAGCGCATCCCCATTGGTCGGCCGATTGCCGGATCTTCGGTGGCGGTGCTCGATGCTTCGGACCGACCGGTTGCGCCGGGAACTCCTGGTGAGCTCTGTATCGCAGGGGAAGGGCTGGCCCGGGGGTACTTGAACAACCCCGAGGAGACCGCGGCGCGCTTTCGAGAGGTTGAGACCGAAGGCCGGCGGCGTCGCTACTACAGCACTGGCGACCTGGTCGTGGACACCGGCGATGGGGTCTTGGAGTTTCTGGGGCGACGCGACAGCCAAGTGAAGATTCGCGGGCACCGTATCGAGTTGCGCGCCGTTGAGCACGCGATGCTGGAGCATGACCACGTGGCCGCAGCCGCGGTCATAGTCGCCGGCGATACGGCCGCCGACAAGGTCTTGTGCGCGGTCGTCGTGCCGCAACCCGGCGAGGAAGATCCGAAGTTTGCCAACGGTGTGCGCCGGTACCTACGGCAGCACTGGCCGGCCTCGTACGTCCCCGCTCGCATGGAGGTCCTCGATGCGTTGCCGATGACGCGGAACGGAAAGGTCGACCTCGCGTCACTTCGGGAGTTGTTCTCCTAGTGGCCGCTGAGCGGGTGGACGTCGCCCCTCTCACGCCGACCCAGCAGCTGCTGTACTGCTTCGAGCGCGCGACTCCGGGGACGGCAGCCTACCGGGTCGAGCACGTCTTTCGGGTTCGCGGGGCGCTCGATCTCGTCATGCTGCAAGCGGCACTCAACCGCGTTGCCAACCGGCACGATTCGCTGCGTGCCGAGTTCTCCGCCGAGGTGCCGCGGGGCGCCGAAGGATACCAATTCCTCGGCGTCGTTCAGCGCTACGCCGCGTCGGTGCAGGTCCCTCTCGCGGTCTCCGATGGACCGCCGAACGGACCCTGCGAAGGGGAGGCTGCTTGGATCGACGCTGTGCTGGAGACACCGATCGCGCTGGACTCGGCTCCACTGCTTCAGGCGTTCGTGCGAAGGGCCTCGGCGGACGAGGCTGTGCTCGTGCTGCTTGCGCATCATTGCGTCTGGGATGGATGGTCTGCGGGGCTCTTCCTCGCCGAGCTGGGGGACGCGATGACGGCCGCGGACGCGGGCACGCCCTGGAGCCCGCCTCCGGCCCCGTCGTTTGCCGAGCACGCGCGACGAAGCCATCACGAGCGCACGGTGCAGTGGCTCGAGGAACACCTCCAGTGGTGGAGGCGACGGTTTGAGGGGGCACCCAGCGTGAGCGCGCTGCCGAGGGACCGGGACTATCCTCCGCGGCAGACCTACGAAGCGGGGACCCTATGGTTCGAGGTTCCCGCTTCGACCGGAAGTACGTTGCGTCGCCTGTGCTCGGAGCTTCGCGCGACGCCGTTCATGCTGCTCTCGGCCGGCTTTGCGGTGTTTCTGCGGCGCCATCTCGGCCCCGATGTGGTGTGGGGAACCGCGTTTGGAAACCGGGATGGTGAGGGACTCGAACGCACGGTCGGAGATTTTGCGACCGCGCTTCCATTGCGGGTGGATCTGTCCGCGGACCTGACGTTCCGCAAGGTTCTCTCTGCGGTGCGTACCGCCGTCCTCGAAACCTTGCCCCATCAAGGGACACCATTTCACAAGCTTGTGCCTGCGCTTCAGGGGCGCTCCCAGTCCCAGCGGCATCCACTGTTTCAGGTGTTGATGCAGTACGATCGGGAAGGACCCGGTCACAGGTTCCCACTCGGTCCGCTGACTGCCGAGGAGCTCCCGATCGACAGCCGGTCCTGCACCCTCGACCTCGGCGTGCGGATGTGGGAGATGGCCAACGACGACGGCTTTGGCGGTCGGGTCGAGTTTCGGCGCGATGTTTTTGATGCGGCGACCGTCGAAGCTTTGGTCGCGGAGTATCTGGAGGTGCTTGCCCGGGTCGCGGCCGACCCCAAGGCGAAGCTGTCCGCGTTGCTCGATCTCACTGTCGGATGAAGCGGAGCAGGGCGTCGGTCAGCGCGGCGGGCTTCGACCAGTGGACCATGTGTCCGCCACCGCTGATGTCGACGCAGGTGTGATGCCCATAGCTCCGTAGCCGGGCGGCCTCGTCGGTGGGGTGGTGTCCACTCTTGCCGCCAGAGACGATGAGCGTCGGTGCCTCGACAGCGGCGGCGTGGGCCTGCCATCGCTCGAATGTGAGCTCGAACAGCGTGTGCCAGTGCTGCTCGTCAAACCACCACGCGTAGGCATCGTCGGCCGGATGGGTGAGTTGTGCGGCACGGCGGTTCGCTGTCGTCTCGTCCAACTCTGGATTGAGTGAGCGCAGTGCGTGTGCCGCGTGCTCGAGCGTAATGCGTCGGGGCGAACGCGTACGGTCGCGGCGCCGTGCATTGATCCAGCGTCGAAGTCGGGCCGGGGATGCGTCGTCGGGGTGATGGGATCCGAGGCCTTCGACCACGCTGAGCGTTGCGACACGATCTGGGAAGGTGCCGGCGTACAGCGTCGATAGGACGCCGCCAAACGAGTGTCCAACGAGATGGATCGGGGCCTCGGGGGAGAGGGCCTCGACGAACTCCGCGATGTCCGACACGAGGAACTCAAGCTGGTAGCAGCCGTCTTCACGTCCATCCTCGGTCTCGCCATAGCCGCGGAGGTCCGGCGCACAAGCGAAGAAGCCAGCCTCCGCGAGTGCGGGACCGACCTCGTCGAAGCTCGTGCCTCGATCCTTGGCTCCGTGGAGGAGCAAGATGGGAGCATGGGCAGGGTCGCCCCAGGAGAACACCGCGTGTTCGATCCCGTTGATCTCGAGCCTGGAAGTCGCGGTCATGCGCCGACGCGGAGGATATACCCCTCCAGGACCCCTGCATGCAGGTTGATGCGACTCAGCCGCCGCCGGGAGGGGGCAGATTGGACGGCGCGGGACGGGGTGTTCCTGCCGGCGCCGAGGGAGTGGCTCGAGGCGCCTTGGCGTTGCCACCCATCTTGCACTCGCCCTCGAGCGTGCCGCCTTCTTCGATGTGCAGCGCGCGGACCGAAATGTCCCCGATGACCTGCCCCGAGGAGGAGATCTCGAGACGGCCCGTGGCGCTGACGCGGCCTTCGACCTTGCCCAGAATCTTGACGTTGGGCCCAGAGACGTCGCCCTTGATCAGGGCATCGTCGAGCACCGTGATCTCTCCACCGGCGTTGACGTCGCCTTCAACCGCCCCCGCGATCGTGAGCGACGATGCAGTCGTGATGCTGCCTTTGATGGTGGTGTCCTCGGTGATGTAGTTCTGCGGGTTCGTCACGTCGGTTCGGCCTCGGCGCAATCTTCGTCGGACGTGCGGCGGTACGCAACCACCTAGGTGAGGGCGTTGGCTCGCAGCGCTCGATCTTGGAACCGAGCCCTCGCACCTCGACCCCGGGCCACGGCCGCAAATGTAAGGATGAACACGGGAAAAACGCCGAGGCCGAGGAGCAGGGATCCGGTCGCGAATGCCAGGTTCTCGGCCTGCTCGCGGGCGCGGAGCAGGGGAGGCTCGCCGGGGTCACTCGCGGTACGGACCAGCTCGAGAGGCTTTTGGCGGCCTAACCACACCAGAACTTGGTCTCCGGGTCGCCCGGTCGTACCGCGGGTCTCTTGAAGCTCTTCCCGACGCCAGGCCAGGACATCGCCGGGAAGCAGGGAGACTGGCTCCGAGGTCTCGTCGGGCTTGGGGATGCCGCCGAGCTTCCTCCCGTGCTTGGTTTCGAGTGTCGCGGTCAGCCGCGCGCGGCCGTCCGAGCTGAGTACGGCCCACGCCGCTTCGGGCGGGGGATCGACGACCCACTCGCGTGGGAGAACGGTCGCGTCCTGGATGATCAGCGTGCCGCGTTGGGGAAGGCCGAGCCGCTCGACGTCGGCCAAGGTCCCGACCTGCTCGCTCACCGTGACCGCCGCCAACGAGGAAAGCCCCTCGTCCACGCTGGACCCGCCGAACGTGAACTGAGCGGCGCCGATGAGCAGCCCGGGGATTGTGATGAGTCCGGTGGTGACCAGGATCAGGAGAAGGATGGGCTGTTCGGGGGGTGCCGGCGGTAAGCCACGCGCGCGCTCGAAATCGACGTTGGCCTTGCCGTCGATGCCCAGGAGAAATGCGAGCCGTTCTCCCGGCGGCCGAGCCACGCGAACTCGAACGTGCTCGCCGTCGACGAGGAGGTGCTGCCAGTGTGGCGGCACGTGGAGCCGCTGCTCGCCGACAAACCATCGCGCATGTGGGGCCTCGGACTGACGGGTGTCCTCATCATCCTCGAACGCGACGAACTCGACGGTGCCCTCCACGACGTCGACGGTGGGCTGCCTGTGGGGCTTGGTCCGGTGAACGATCGCGAGAACGAACTCGACCAGCAGAAGGATCGCGGCGAGCGAGAATCCTGCGATGATCTTGCCGCCGTCGAGCAGCCCGAGCACCGCGGTCAGCGTGAAGAGGACGGCGAAGAACCCGAGCATTCCGCGGCGTCGACCAAGCAGACCTCGGTCACGGCGTCGCTCGGCAGCGTAGTGTTCGCGCTCGGCGGCGCTGAGGACTTCGTGCGTTGAGAGATTGAGACTCAGAGCTTGTCCTTGAGGGACTGCATCGAAGACTTCAGTTCACCGAACAGCCCCTTGAGCTGCTCGGCCGCGGTGTCGGTGACCTGCTCGAGCGTCTGCTCGGCGGTCTTGAGCTTCTCCTTCACCCCTGGCTCCATCTTCTGCCAGGTCTCTTTGGCTTCGGCTGAGACTTCGGTCGCGGCGCCGGAGAGTCGTTCGCCGAGGTCTCCGGCCATCGACTTGAGTTCCCCAAGGCCCTCCTCGAGCTGGCCAAGCAGTTCTTTCTTGGCCTTGGGCTCCGAGGTTTCGGAGGCGTCGGACGGGGTCTCTTCGGCTTCGCTCATCGCAATTCGAAGCATAGCTCGCCCCTGAGCGCGGGCTCGCCCGTTGGTGAGTCCCGGACCGCGTGAAAATCGCGAATCCTCTCAATTCTGGGCGTTACCACCTGTTCGCTGTCCATCTAGCCCGGTTCCAGAGCGCGAGCTTACATGTGCGTGCTTGTCCGCTAGCTTGAAAGCGAGCCGCGGTCGCCCGTGGACTCAGGGAAACTACGATGAAGACAACCTTCTCCACGCTCGCCCTTCTTGGCCTGTTCGCCGTCGCCGCCTGCAACGAAGCTGATTCGTCGGGCGAGGAGACCGCAGCGGAAGGCGGAGGCAAGGCCGATGACGGCAAGGACGACGGCACGGCCTTGGCTGGTGTCGCCGACCTTCACCTGCACATGTTCGCCGAAGAGGGCTTTGGCGGGGGCTGGATGCACGGCTCGCACGACGGCTCCGCGGAAGAGGCCATGTCCGACTGCGACGGCGGGGTCGACCACGCCCGTCTCGCGGACGACTTGATGCCCCTGCTCACCGACAGCGCGTGCGCAGCCGACCTGCCCGAACTCGCGCAACGAGTTCCGCTTGTTGGCGCGATGGTGGCCGGCGTGGGCGGGGCCACCGGGGGGCAGTTCCTCAGCGAGCAGCTCGGCCACCTGCCCGGGACCGAGGGGGACACGGGGCGGCATGGTGACCGGACCGGCGGCTTCCCGACCTTCTCCGGTTTCCCGCGGTGGGACACGATCGCCCACCACACCGCGTGGGAAGGTCACCTGCGCGAGGCATTCGAGGCCGGCCTTCGCGTCGAGGTCGTCTCGGCGGTCAGTTACGACTGGCTTTGCAAAGCGATGCCCGAAGAGAACCTCTCGCGCCCGGAGTGCGACGAGATGGTCGACGTCAAAGTCCAGCTTCAACAGGCCCAAGACATGGCCAAGCGAAACGCGGACTGGATGGAGATCGCCACTTCGGCCGGAAGCGCTCGCCGCATCGTCGAAGAAGGCAAGATGGCCGTGATTCTCGGGGTCGAGGCTACGCACATCCTCGGTGACGGCGACTGGGCGGAGAGTCTCGACGAGCTCTATCAGATGGGTGTCCGAACGCTCCAGCCCGTGCACCTGTTCGACAACCGCTTTGCAGGTGTGGCTCCCCACAACCCGCTTCACCACGTCGCGCTCTACACCCAGAACTGCCACATCGACACCGACTGCCCCATCGGCCTCACCGACGGTCAGCCGGGCGGCGTCACGCTGGGCTTCGATCTAGACGCGAGCTGCAAGAACGTCGTCGGACTCAAGGAGGAAGGCAAAGAGCTCATCGCCGAGATGATGGCCCGCCATATGCTCATCGATGCGTCGCACTTGTCCGAGCAGGCCATGCGCGACCTCCACGAGATGTCGGCCGACGAGGACTACTACCCGTACTTCATCTCGCACGCACACATGCGCGAGATGCTGCTGCCCTCCAAGCAGGCCGAAGAGAAGACGGTGCCGTGGTGGGTAGCGGCCAACGTCAAAGAGGTCGGCGGCATGCTTGGCCTTCGCACCTTCCCCGATGAGGTCAATACCTACGAGGGCACGACAGTTCCCAACGACTGCCACGGTTCGAGCAAGTCGTTCGCCCAGATGCTGGCCTATGCGTCGGATGCCATCGGCGTGAACGTGGCCTTCGGTGCTGACTTCAACGGCTTCATCGCGCAGACCCGTCCGCGGTTCGGACCCGACGCCTGCACCGCGACGGCCAACACCGAAGAGGCGGCCTGCCAGGCGCGCGCCGAAGAGGCTGGAACTGTCGGGCAGCTGGGCACGGACTTCGACGACCTGGGCCTCGCCCACACCGGCCTGCTGATGGATCTCGTCGACGACCTCGACCAGCTTGGTGCCGACACGACCCCGCTCAAGACCTCGGCCGAGAACTTCGTGCAGATGTGGGAGCGGGCTGAGAGCAGGCGCGAGGGCGTTGCAGCCGACATCAGCGACCTGACCGAGGCGCCGGTCGGCGACATCGTGATGAACCCTGCGCACGACGACCGCGTCATCAGCTGCGAGTAGAACGGAACCCGCTGCACAGGCGCCGCCTGGGACCGTCCCCTGGCGGCGCTCTTGTTTGGTTGCGCCGTCGGCGTGCCACACTGCAGGTCTGGTGCGAGGACGTCTCTCATTCACGTTCGTGTGTTGCGCTGCGATGGCCTGCTCGAAGACGGTCGCCGATCCCAGCGAGCCGCGAGCATCACAGCCGCGCGCGGCCGAGGGAAATGCGGCGGAGGTCTCGGCTTCATCGAGCCTGTCGGCGGATGAGGTGCGCGACTTGGTCACCGCGCACAATGAGGCTCGTGCAGCCGTAGGAGCGCCGCCCCTGTCGTGGTCGGGTACCGTGGCGGCGACTGCAGAGTCCTGGGCTGCCGAGCTTGCCTCTCGTCGCTGCGACCTCGAGCACAGCACAGGCGGGCCCTACGGAGAGAACCTCTACTGGAGCAGCGCCCCCGCGAATGCGCGTGCTGTGGTCGGATCTTGGACCGACGAGGCGGCGCACTACAGCGCCCGCAAGAACACCTGCAAACGGGGCGAGGTGTGCGGTCACTACACGCAGGTGGTCTGGGCGGACTCGCGTAAGCTTGGCTGCGCCATGGCCTCGTGTGGCTCGGCCCAAGTTTGGGTCTGCAACTACGACCCGCCCGGAAACTTCGTCGGACAGAAGCCGTTTTAGCGCGTCGCCAACCTCCCGAGACCGTCGTTTCGGGGCTCGCAAGAGAGAACGGCGCCGGTCGTGTCACATTCTCGACCTCGTGCATCTACCCCTTGATGGTCCGAGTTGCATGGGGAGTCGCGTTTTCGTTGGTGTGTGCGTCTGCGAGCCTGGCATCCGTCCAAGCGGAAGCAGGAGTGACCGCGAAACCGTCGAATCGGTCGCGGGTTGGCCGGTCCAAGCTCAAGCGCCGACCGTCGCGGAGGAGGCTTCTCAAGAAGAAGCGCCGCCAGCCGGTCGCGCCGAGGCAGCCGCCCGAAGAGACGCCGCCACAACCACCACCGCTCCCCCCGGCGCTTTCGCCGGATACGGCACAGGCGATGCTCCAAGCGCACAACACGGTCCGCGCAGGAGTGGGTGCTCCGCCGCTGACGTGGTCCGCCGAGGTCGCGCAGACCGCCCGTGCGTGGGCTGGCCAGCTCGGCGCGAACGGCTGCGGCCCGCCATTGCAACACAACCCCGACCGGCCGTACGGCGAGAACATCTACTGGTCGAGCGGATCCAGCAGTCCGCAGATGGCGGTGCAGATGTGGGTCGATGAGGCGGAGCACTATGACGCGGAAACCCATACGTGCGCCGAAGGGCAGCAGTGCGGTCACTACACGCAGGTGGTCTGGGCCAACTCGCGCAAGCTGGGTTGCGGGGTGGCCACGTGTGGGTCGCAGCGCGTCTGGGTTTGCAACTACGACCCCCCCGGGAACTGGACCGATCAGCAGCCGTTCTAGCGAACCTATTCCGAGGTCGCGGTCGCGGAGAACGAGGCAACGTCCCCGGCCCCGATCCATCCGGTTTCGTCGTCGCCGGACTGGACCTCCATAAACACCGATCCCGTGACCTCGCCGTCTCCAAAGCCGGCGGTCACGATCACGTCCCGAAGCTCCGCGCCCTCGAAGGTGAAGTCCGAGGAGAGGAGCGCTCCCTCGTGGGCCGCGAAATCGATGGGGCGATACACAGACGCTGTGTTGCCCTCGGAGAAGCCGTCCGCGACAGAGCGTAGCTCGACCGACGCATCCCACGTTTCCGCGAACAGCCCGTCGTCGGTCGCAAACGAGATGGCAGTGTCGATCTCGAGCCGGTTCGAGCACGGTGTTCCGCCCTCGTTTCCACCGGGGAACTGCCCGGACAGCTCGACCTCGATGAGTCGGACCTCGCCACCGTCATGGGCCACGCCAAGCGTGAGCGAAGAGTTCGTGCCGGCGTGGGCGACGTTGATCGGCCCGTCGTTCGCGCGCCAGGTTAGCTTGCCGGCGTAGTCTCCCTCGATCGAGGCGACCACGTCGGCCGCGCTCTGCTCGAACCCCGGCGGGACCACGGACAGATCGGTGAGCACGGTCGTGGTTTCTTCACCGCAACCACCGACGCTGTCGTCGTCGTCGTTTGTGGCGCCGCAGCTCCCGTCATCGGGGCACGGTGCCGGTCGCAGCGGTTCTCCGTCGCAGCCTGCCATCGTCGCAAGGGGCGCAATCAGGCCGAGTGCCCATACGCGTGTCATGGTCTTCCTGTCCATTCGCCGAGCGTAGCTGGAATCCCTCTCCGCGCACCCTCGGCCAGCGAGGTCCTCACCCAATTCTGGCGTCATGCTGCAACTTCGGCCCGTCAGCCTCGTCTCCATCCATGATGGCTACTCGTTTCATCAGGGGTGTGCTTCTGGTTGCGACGGGCCTCGGAGTCGCCGGGTGCGACCGCCTTTGCGAGCTGGGCATCGACACCGGGAGCTGCGCGCCGTGCGAGGCCGCAAGCATTCCCGAAGCGTGGAAACAGGCGCATCTCGAGCCGCTGCTCCCCGGGGACGACGCTGTGGTGTGCGAGGCAAGCTTTGACGACAAGGGCAGCGGGACGCTGAACTATTGGGCGCCCGGTTCGGTGCATGACGCCAACATGGCGGCCGTCAGCGCGGCCCAGGACAGCGGCTGGGACCGGCTCGAGGACAACTGGTACGGGACCTCCGGCGACTTCGACACCCCCAAATGGAGCACCCTTGGCCTCAAACGTGGGGACGCGCTGCGGATCGATGTGCACGCGGAAAAGCCAGGCGCACGGGTGGTGATGAAGGTCGCCGGCTTCCCGGAGCCCCCAGAGCTTCGCGGTGACGCCACCGTGTTCACGTACAAGGGCGCTTCGTTCGCGATGCAGGACGGCCAGCTCGCCGTTCTTCCGGGCGTGACCGGAGGCGTGGTTCAGTCGTTCGAAGACGGGTTCTTGTTTGGGCACGCGCACAAGGCCTACAAACGCTACGAACCCGACGGCTCGATTACCGATCTCGGCGAGTTTCCCCACGAGGGCTCAGGCTCGCTCGCCGACTACGGCCCCGGTCCCGACGGGGGTCCGTGGCTCGTGTTTCGGCCGGGGTCCGAGCAAAAGGTGGTCTTCGGATCGCTGGTGGATGGCGCATGGAGCAGCGAGTCGTTCACGGACTTCGACCCGCCTCTTCCGACCTCCAACCTCGATGTTGCGCGGACCGATAGCGGACGGGTTTGGATGACGATCTACGACGCCCTATACGTCAAGGACGGCGACACGTGGACTGGCGTCAAGCTTCCCCAAAAGACCAGCGCCATCTACGGCTTCATCGCGCAGGGCGAGAGCGTCTTGTATCCGACGAACAAAGGGGTCGTCCGAGCCAGCTTCGAGGGCGGCGAGTTCAAGTGGGAGACCGCGGTGAAGATGTCGAATCCGAAACTCCGCGACGCGGGGGCACTGGGCGTGGTCGCGCGCAACGACCGGAAGTCGGTCTTGATCGGGCCCGACGAGGCGACACCGCTGGAGCTGCCTGGCGCGAAGGAAGGGCCGTCGATCGCCACCAGCGACGCAGGGGTGATCGCCGTGGCCACCACATCGCCTTCGACGGTGCTTGTCCGCGGGGTCGATGGCACGATCACCCGCTATCCCGCCGACGGGGCGCTGCCCGATACGGTCTCACGCATGGAGATTGATCCCAACGGCAGGGTGTGGGCGCTGATGAAGGCGAGCAACCCGGTGGTCGCGGTCGAAGGACGGGTTGAGGTGATTTCGGGTCTGGTGGCTGACGGAGCGCAGCCGTATCGCATCTCGTTCATGGGCAACGGAGCCGAGCCCCGACTCGAGATGCCAGCGGAGCAGGGGGATGGATGAGCGAGCTTTTATCAGTGGTGCGATGTTTGCGGGTTGCCGTCGGAGAGTCTTACATGCGTCGACTGCTCATTCCGGGTAGTTTGACGCTCGTGAATGCTCGAGTTTCCCTCGCAGCCGGCCTTCTACTCCTGCCTGCCGTGTTCGCCATGGGATGCGGCGCGGCCGGTGATGTTGGACATCAGGCGGCGGCCAACTTCATCGGCCCGTTCATGGGGATCACGGAGACGACCTTCGGAGGGAGCATCTTCACAGGCACCAACTGCGCGGATGCTATTGGGCTTGCGCAAAGGGTCTATGACAAAGACAAGGATGCCCGTTTGGCCCTCAAAGCCGACGTCGAAAAGTACCGGAACGACGACGGCTTCAAAGAGAAGTTCTCCGTGGTGGTCGAGATGACGCAGCAAGAGGCGTTCACGAAGTTTTCCGAGAAGTGCCCCGAGGAGTCCAAGGCGTTCGACACACTCGTCGACAATATGGGAGAGGAACTCGGGCTCGGTGATTCTGCTCCGCCGTACCCACCCGAGAAGTAGCCTCGAGATCGACCAACGCTCTCCGCTGTGCCGAGGGCCGCAGATCGCCTGTTCACCGACGGTACCGGCAACCGTCGATGTCCCATTCATGGTCCAACACGGCATACGTGTGGCTGTCGATGTAGCCGGCTGGAATGTCCGTGCTGCCCTCGAACCACCGATCGGCGATGTGGACCGACTCCCGCCGCAGGCCCAGCTTCTCGCAGACGCGAGCGGAGCGGAGATTGAGTGCGGCGCAATGGATGACGATGCGCCTCAAGCCCCAGCCGCCATCGTGCGGTGACGCGAAGGCTGCGCTGATCAGCCCGGCGACCGCTTCGCCGCACACTCCTTGTCCGCGCTCGGCGTCCGCGACCCAATACCCGATCTCGGCCTGGCGGGCCTGTGCAACCGGATCATGAAGCCCGGTGCCGCCCACGAGTTCGCCATCGGTACGGCGAAATATACCCATCGCGAAGTCGGGTGCGTCGACCGATGCGTAGCCACGCCGGCAGTCCCTGAGGAACGAGAGGGTGTCGGCTTCGCTCCGATGGGCAAAGGCGGCCCAAGGCAACCATGGAAGCAATGCCTTGCGATCCCGATCCACGGCGTTGAACAACGCCGGTGCATCACCGAGTACGTAGCGCCGAATCTCGAGTCGCTCGGTGAAGATGGGCCCAGGCAGCGGCGACGGGGCTGCCCATCGCTGCGCGTCCATCAGCCCTTACCTACAAGCCAGGCGACCAACTCGATGTGTGCCGTCTGCGGCAGCGTGTCGAAGGCGCGGCATTGAATGAGGTTGTACGCGCCGGCGCTCCCGGTGAGGATCTGCAGGTCCTCGTGAAGCGAGGCCGGACTGCAGCTCATGATGTGCAGGCGGGGTGACTTGAGCTGGTTGAGCTGTCCGCAGACCTCCGCGCCGAGGCCACCGCGGGGCGGGTTGGCGACGACGAGGTCTGGACTGCGATGCGGGTGGTGCGGGTCGGCGAGGATTGGGGCGAGGAAGTCCTCGACCAACTCGGGCTTGATGCCCAGGGCTCGGGCGCTCTCGGGATAGGACTCGCAGGGGACCACCACCTCGAAGCGCTCGCGCATGAGCTTGGTGGTGATGCCGGCTCCGGCGTACAGATCGAGCGCGACACGGCCGTGCGGAAAACCGCCCGCGGGTACCCGGACGAGGTCGTGGTAGGCGAGCGCTGCGGTCTTGGGGTTGGGCTGAAGGAAGCCTTGCGGACCGACATGCACCAACTCGTTGCAGAGCTCGATCGCCAGCGTTTGGCGACCTCGCAGCGGGCGGATCGTGACGCCGCGCATGTCGTTGCCGCGGCCGGAGTGCACACCCCACGCGACGCCGGCCGGAAGCTCGAGCCGCTCCGCGATGCGGTGCGCCAAGGTGGCGAGTGGATCGGCCGTGATGATCGCGACCAAAACGTTGCCGCGACCGTCGGTCTTGAGCCACGCGTAGCGGAGGTCGCCGCTCTCATCGAGTTCGTCGTAGGCGGCGGCGCCCAGATCGTTGGCCACGGCGACGAGCTCTTCGCAGGCGGCCGTGATGTCGGGATGGTCGACGAGGCAACCGGACATGTCGGCGACGTTGTGCGTGCCTCGCATGAAGCTGCCGAGGACGAGGGACCGCGCCTCGCCTGCGAACACGCGCTTGGCCGACCAGCGGTAGTGAAGACCGTCGTCATCGCTCGCGACCACGCGGTCAACCGACAGGCCGTAGTGCGCCTCGAGCTCGCTCACCTTGAGCTCGCGCTGAGAGGGCACGTCCATCTCCATGACCGCGCACCCGTTGCAACGGCCGTGGTGTTTGCACGGTGCGGGCCGACGGCCGGCATGGGTGTTGCGGCGAGAGATGACTGAGCCGTGGGCGCGCAGTCGCTGCCGACTGACGTAGTCCAGCTTGACGTCGCCCGTCTCGCCGGGGAGCAATCCCGCGACGTGGACTTCTCGGCCCTCGTGCTGCGCGATGCCGTCGCCGTGCCGCGACAGGGACTCCGCGCAAACCGTGATCGTGTCGCCAGGCTTCATGTGCGAGCGACGACCATACCGGTCTGCTGCAGATGATTGAAGTAGTCGGGATATGTTTTGCCGACGCACTCGGGGTCGCGAATGCCCACGTGGCCCGCCATGGCGAAGGCCATCGCGACGCGATGGTCGTCGTAAGTATCGATCTCGACCCCGGAGCGCACACCCGCGCTCGGAGGGCGGATCGTCAGTCCATCGTCGTGTTCGTCGACGTCTGCGCCGAGTTTTCGGAGCTCGGTCGCGGCTACAGCGAGGCGATCGCTCTCATGGTGGCGGAGGATCTCCACTCCGCGGATCTCTGTGGGAGCGTTGGCATGCAAGGCCGCGACGGCGAGCGTGAGTGTCATGTCGGGCATGTCGGTGAGGTCAAATGCCCCACCGAGGAGGGTCCCGGTTCCCTCGACGATGGTCCGGGTTTCTGTTTGGGAGACCCGCGCACCGAGGCGCTGCAGGACTTCGGGGAACCGCGCGTCACCCTGCATGCTCGACGTGCCGAGCTGGGCCGTGGCCTTGCCGCCGTGAATCGCGGCGAGGGTGAGCGGGTAGCTTGCCGCGGACGCGTCGGGTTCGATCGCGTACGTCAGCCCTTCGAGCGTGCTCGGCTCGACGCGCAGCGTGTTGCCCTGCCACGACCCCCGTCCGCCAAACGTCTCGAGCACTCTCAGCGTCATCTCGACGTACGGGCGGGCGGGCGTGCCTTGCTCGAGCACGATGTCGACGGCGCCGTCGGCAAGCGTGGCCGCGACCACCAGTCCCGATACGAACTGAGAACTCGCGGGGCGACGCAGACGAACCTCGCCCTCGTGCAAGCCCTCGGTCGTCTCGATGCGCAGCGGAAGGAATCCTTCTTCGCCGAGGCACTGCAACTTGGCGCCCATCGATCGCAGGCCGTCGACGAGCATGGCCATCGGCCGCTCTCGCATGCGCGGCGTGCCGTCCATGGTGGCGCCGACATTGCTGCCGGCCAGGGCGGGGAGCAGGAAGCGCGCGACCGTACCCGCCGTTCCCACGAAGAGATCCGGTGCATCGTTGTTGGAGAATCGCCCGCCGGCTCCGGTCACGACCAGCGCACCGTCCGTCTCCACCACCGACACACCGAGCTTGGCCAAGCACGCGCGCATGTGCCGGGTGTCATCGGCGTCGAGCCAGCCCGTGAGGGTCGATGTGCCGCGTGCGATCGCGGCAAACAACAGCGCTCGGTTGGTGATGCTCTTCGAACCCGGGAGCGGGAGTGTCCAGTCGAGGTTCGCGGGCGGCTGCAGCTGAATGACCTGGGTCATGCGTCCGCAGGCTCGCGTGCGGACGGCCAGGCGGCAACTGTAAATGCTCGAAATCCACCTGAGGCGGCGTGGGGAGCGGAGCATCCGTGCCCACGGTGTTGCCCGCGACCGGCTCCTCAGTCGTCGGACCGGGTCGCGATGGCGATGCGCGTGAAGCCGGCCTCTTTGATCGTGTCCATGATCTCGACGACCCGCCCGTGTTCAACCGACGCGTCAGCCTGAATGACGACGCTCGCGTCGGGGGAGGTTGCGACGAGTTCCTCGAGCTGGGCGCGTAGTGCAACGCTTGCGACCGCGTCACCGTTGATGAAGAGCTGGCTGGCAGTGACGTTGACGGCGATACGAGGGAGCGCCGGGGTTGCGGCGGCGGCCTTGGGAAGATTGACCCGGAAGGTGGCGTCGGAAGCGTCCGTGCCCTGGAGGGACCGCAGGCGGTCGTCGATGCGGTCGAGCCGAGCTTCGATCCGGTCCAACTGGCCTTCGAGCTTGGACGACTCCGGCGCATCGGAGCCACAGCCGAGGACGACCGAAAACATGACCGCGATGCGTGCGTGCCTGACCACCGGGTCGAGGCGTACCACGGAGCTGCGGCCGAGCTTGTGACGTCAGTCCTCCACGTCGTGGGAAAAGCGGCGTGCGACCTCGGCATCGCACGAGGTCCGGCAGCGCAGGCAGTACTCGGTCGCGTGGGTGTCCGGGTCGTCATTGCCCCAGGACATGTCCCTGTGCGCTGTCGTGATGCACGAGACATCGACGAGGAACTCGCCGCCCGCCTGCGATGCTGCGCGTTTCATCCGACGAATGAAGCGCGCGTCGATGTTTGCGCAGGTCGCTCTCCCTGTTTCTGTCGTGCTGCGCGACCCCCCGGCCGAGGCCACACCGATCGCGCGCGTCCCCGCGGGTGCCACGTCGACTGTCCGAATGTCGATCCAATCCACCACCTCCGGGTAGGTGTCGCCCTCGTAGTCGCCCACACACGCCGTCACAAATAGAACACCAACACACCACAACCCAGGTCGCATACCCGACTGCGTTGCAACGGCGATACCAACCGGCTCGTCCGTGTCTTCGAACTCGGTGCGGCCCTACGCGCTGCGTCGTGATGCCAACACCTGTGGCTCAAAGACGACACATCAAGGGACCGGTCGCGTCGCAACCTCAACCGTAGAAAACCCTGCAGCCTTGATCGTCTTCACAAGCTCGTTCATCCGCTCCTTGGGGACGGTCGCGTCGGCTTGTACTGCGATGGTGGCACTCGGCGAGCGCTCGGCCAGGGCTTCGAGTTGGGCCTGCAAACGTAGTGGCTCGACCGCCCGTCCGCGCACGAACAGCTTCTCGGCAGTGATCGTGACCGAAATCGTGGTGAGGGTGCCGGGGGAGGCAGCCTTGGACGCCGCGGCCATGGTTGCTGCCGGTGCACCCGCGGGCCGAGGCTCCTTCGAGCTGGCTTGCTCCGCCGCAGGAGGCTCCTCAGCAGGCGGAGCGCAGTCCGCGAGCCAGAGCATCGAGGCCGCAACAATCGGGCGCAACCGCACCACCAACGCCTAACACGTCCTGAACGTGCGTTGACATGCACCCGCCTCGAAGTTCGTCGCAATTGATTGCGTGGCAGTTGGTACCCCCACATGCGAACCGATGGCGCGCCTCAATCCCATCTCTCGACTCGCCCTGCTTGCCTTGGTCGCATCGGCAGCGGCATGCACCCCAACGCCCCGGGAAACCGAAGTCCCGACACCGGCTCCTCCTGCCGCTGAAGCCCCCGAGCCGGCCGTCGCGACCGACTCGGCGAGGTTCAAGGGCACGATCGAGCTCCCCGGGGCGGCGCTCGAGTTTTTCGTCGTTCTGGACCCGAGTGGCGAGAGCCTGATCTCGATCCCAGCCCAAGGGCTTCGGGACGGAGCTTTGAGCGAGGTGGAGTCGACCCCCCAGCGGGCGGCATTCCTGTTGGCAGGGGCAGGCGCGCGGGTTGAAGCGAACCTTGCCCCCGGTGGTGCGTCTTCGAAGTGCACGTTCTCGCAACGTGGTCTCGAGTTCACCTGTGCGCTCGAGCCGATGGATGAGGATGCGTATGTCCTGGCCCAGACCATGCGGCGCCCGCAGACCCCTGCAGCCCCGTTCCCCTATGCTGTCGAGGAGGTCGCGTTCGAGAACCGTGCCGGGGGCGTTCATCTCGAGGGCACGCTGACGATTCCGCCAGGGGAGGGGCCACATCCGGCGGCGCTGCTGATCTCAGGGTCGGGCCCGCAAGATCGCGACGAGACGATCATGGGGCACAAGCCGTTCTGGGTGTTGGCCGATCACCTGTCCCGCCAGGGGATTGCGGTCCTCCGGGTCGATGACCGCGGGGTGGGCGGATCGACAGGCAGCGTTTCGGAGTCGACGGGGGCCGACTTCGCCCAAGACGCCGCGGCTGCGTTGGCCATGCTGCGAAAACACCCTCGAATCGATGCCGATCGGGTGGGTGTGATCGGCCACAGCGAAGGTGGCGTGGTGGGGCCCCGAGTTGCTTCGGTCGATGCGAAGGTCGCGTTCGTCGTGATGATGGCTGGGACGGGCGTCCCCGGAGATCAAGTGGTCCGCAAGCAAGCGGTCGAGCTCGTGCGTGCATCAGGTGCTTCGGAGGCGCAGGTTGAAACGGTCCGGGTTCAACAAGATGCGACGATCGACGCCATTCTTGCAGCGAAGAGCGTCGAAGACGCCCAAGCCGCGGTCCCTGCCAGCGCCGCCGCGAGCATCTCCCCTTGGTTCATGGACTTCGTCCGCTACGATCCCGCGCCAGCGCTGCGGGCAGTCCGGTGTCCCGTGCTCGTGCTTCAGGGTGACCTGGACTTGCAGGTGCTCCCCGACCAAAACCTACCCGCGATCCGCAGTGCGCTCGAAGACAACGACCGGGTCAGCGTCGTCCAGTTTCCTGGCCTCAACCACCTCTTCCAGACCGCCAAGACCGGGCTTCCTGCCGAGTACAGTTCGATCGAACAGACCCTCGCGCCCGAAGTCCTCGCCACGATGAGCGACTGGCTGACGAACGTGGTGACTCCCTAGTTGCTAGCGTTCATGGACCCAGCGGCGGGCGACTTCGGCTTCGCAGTAGGTCTCGCAGTAGACAGCCGTCTCGACCTGGCTCGTCTCCGGGTCGTCGTGGATCGGCGAGGTGTCCTCGTCCTCGGTCGTCTCGCAGAACAAGCCTACGAGGAACTCGCCGCCTTCGTCCGCTGCCGTCCGCTTCATCTGCCGGATGAGACGGTTCTCCACATCGCAGGACAGCGCCTCCTCGAGCACGGTGCTGCTATCGATGTGGTTCTCCTCGCTATCCGAGACGAAACCGATCACCCGTGCGTCGCTCGGAACCTCATCGACGAGTTCGACCTCGTGGCCCTTCACCACGGACGGGAAGCTGTCGCCTTCGTAGTCCGAGCGACAGGCGGCAAGGAACAGAGAGCTGACAACGATGCAAAGAAGCCGCACGCGCTGTGTGAATGCAATGGCAGTGCCAGGGCGTTCTTCCGCCGTGGAGGCTTCAAAACCGCGCCGGGCGTGCGGTGAAATGCACACGTGTGGTGTGGATCCTACACCTGAGACGGAGGGAGGCCGGTGGTGGGGGGGCGTACTTTTCCGGGACTATTTCGTCTCGAGCGTGATCCGATCGCCGCGCTGCGACTCTACGCTTGTGTGATTCGTCCTCGATTTGTCCTCGCACTACTCTTCCTCACCGCTGCGTGCGGGAAAGATGCCGCGACGAAGATGTGCCTCGAGGACTTTGAGAAGTTCGACAAGGCGGCGAAGGCGAAGGACGAGGCGGCCAAGGACCTCGCGGCGCCCGCCTACCAGGCGTGCGGCATCGCCTGCGACGTCACCAAGGATGAGGACGCCTGCAACGCGTTCAAGGGCGTGACCGAGACGATGTGTGCGGAGATGGGCAAGGAGTCGTGCACGAAGCTGTGCGAAGGCGGCGACGGCGACGAAAAGAACGAGCACGCCTGCGCAAAAGCGAAGTCGATGTAGCGAGTTCTTCTCTCGCGTGGGGGCGGTGGGAATAGCGACAAGCGGCTGCGCGTCGGGGCCTGGATGCGGTTGGGCCCTGTGTTGTTGTTCGCGGTCGCGGCGTGTGGAGGAGATGATTCTCCGACTCCCTCGACCGTAGCCGGTTCTCCACCCGCGAGTGTCCCTGCCTCGGCGGAGGCGTATGCAGGCTCGGTTGAGCGTCTTCGAGCGACGCGGACTCAGCTCGCGAAAGAGCTCGCCCGCACACCCGACCCCGAGGCTGTGCTTGCCCGAGCCCGAGCTGCGCTTGTGGACGGTGTGACCGCGGACTTGCTGCCGGCCTGGTCCGGAACACCGTGGGCCATGCAGGGCACAGCGACGGCGCCTGGGACAGAGTCGATCGCGTGTGGGTACTTCGTCTCCACCGTGTTGCGGGATGCGGGCCTTTCCCTTCACCGGGTGAAGTTCGGGCAGGCGGCTGCGCTGAGAATCCAGAACGCGACGACCCCCGCCGGGGTGGGCGTACACCGGTTCTTCAGCATCCCGCCCGCGAGACTGGCCGAACGCATCGAGAGCCTCGGCGACGGCCTGTACATCATCGGGCTCAACGTGCACGTGGGCTTCGTGGTGGTTCGCGACGGGGAGGCTCGGCTGGTGCACTCGAGCTACACAGGCGACCGTGTCGTGACGGACGAGCCGTTGGCCACGGCCACCGCGATCGCGAACTCGCAGTCCCAGGGCTATTTCGTCTCGGAGCTCTTCACGACCGATGGCTCGGTTCGCAAGTGGCTGGAGGGCGGGGCGTACAGGCTCCCACCCGCCTAATTCGCCGGGTACAGACAGGCTGCTAGAGTTCGGCTCGATGCGGCTGCTGACGATCCCGATCTCCCACTACTGCGAGCGTGCCCGCTGGGCGTTGGAGCATGTGGGGCTCGACTACGTGGAGGAGCAGCACCTGCAGATGTTCCACTACCGGCCGGTGCGTCGCAGTGGAGGCGGCAAGAGCGTGCCCGTGTTGGTCACCGACGACGGCGACGTCCTGGACGACTCGTCCGAGATCGTTCGATACGCGGACGCTCGAGCGCCCAAGGACCGGCGCCTGTATCCGACCGAGCCGACCGCCCGCGATGAAGTCCTCGCCATCGAGCACGCCCACGCTTCGCCGCTAGGCGTCGAGTCCAGGCGCGTCATGTACGACCACTTTTTCCGCTGGGGCCGGCCGGCGCTGGGGTTCAACGGCGGGCAGGCACCACGCCACGAGCGGGTCCTCGCCTGGTTGGCCTTCCCATTGTTTGAGCGTTACGCGCGGGGCTACCTCGAGGTCAATGCGAGCACGGTCTCGACTGCGCTGGAACGTGCGCGGCGGATCTTCGACGATGTCGAGGCACGTCTCGCAGACGACCGCCCGTTCCTCACCGGGGACCGGTTCACGGCAGCCGACCTCACGTTTGCCTGTATGGCGGCCCCGCTCACCGCGCCCGCGCCCTATGGCACACCGCTCCCCTCCCCAGGCGACATGCCCGAAGCGACGCGACTGCTCATCGAAGAGTTTCGGGCACACCCCGCGGGCGCGTTTTCTTTGCGGATGTTCGCGGAGCACCGCTCAGCTGCGTAGGCGGTCCGCGTGCAGTAGCTGAGTGCGTCGCTGCTCAACCGCACTGAGTTCGCGATGGCAGCTCCGCGCGATCGTCTGTCCACAGACCGCACCCAGCCCCATCCCGTGCCCCGTCATGCCACCGAGAACGTGGGTCGAAGCTGTGCCCGCGCCGTCCGAGAGGGCCTCCCAGAACGGAAGCTCATCGGGGCTGAACCCCATGATGCCAGACCACCGGGCTTCGATCTCGAATGGACCGAACGCGCGGAGGTGACGTGCGAGGTAGGCTTCGAGGTCGTCTTGAACGGCTGCGGTTGGGACCGAGGCGTCGGTGCTCTCGCTTTCACGGTGCAGGTGCCGACGCCCTCCGATCAGCATGCGGCCGTCGTCCCGCTGACGAAAGTAGTCGTACCCCCAGCAGCCGTAGCAGACCGGTCCGAGTTTTCGCATGGGGCCCAGCGGACGCGTGGCGAGCATCTGGGCTCGCTGTGGGCGAATGTCGACGTGTGGCAGGAGCCGCCGGGTCCAGGCGTTGACCGCAACGATGGCGATCCCGTAGCTGATGGTGGCATCCGCGGTGGTGACCACCCGCTGCTTCGTGTCCACGTCGGCCACCAGGCCTTGGCGGAGCTTCGCGCCGGCTCGGCCAGCTTCCGCTCCAACTGCAGCGAGCAGACGACCGGGGTGGACCTCGCCGTCCTCGGGGATCGACAGCCCCGGCGCGAAACCATCGAGTCCTTCGTGCCCCGCTCCCTGACTGCAAGGGACACCATCTTCCTGCAAGAGGGATGCTGCCTCGGCCAGCGTGCGCTGTTCGCTCTCATCCTCGGCCATCGGAAGGATGAGGCTGCCGCACCGTTTGTGCTCGGCGGCTCTGGCGAAGCGTTGCTCGATCAGCTCGTGGCTGGACCGCGCCATCTCGATGACCGTCTGCATGCGCTCACGCCCGAACCGCGCCCGCCGAGCGGGGTACTCGATCGCGTGTTCGACGAGCAGGAAGCCGCCCGAGCGGGCGGAGGCGCCCCAGCCCAAGCCATGCGCGTCGAGGGCGAGTACGGACAGTCCGGCTTCAGCCAGCTCCAACGCAGCGGTTGCGCCGGTGATTCCCAGTCCGATGACAACGGCGTCGACAGCGTGTGCCCCTGGCTGCAGGGCGGGGAGCTGACTGGCCGGAGATTCGTCGAGCCACAGGGACGGCGCACCGGGGTCCACGTAGGGAGTGTAACGCACCGACTTGGCTCAGGTGCTCCAGCGACGCTGCGCGCGGCGGAACGAACCCATGTCGGCGTAGCCCAGCCGAAACGCGACCTCCTGAGCGCAGACCCCCTGTGCGGTGAGCCGGGCATGAAGCTCCTTGCGAAGTCCGTCGAGCACCTCTCGAAAAGAGGTCTCGTGCTCCGCCAGTCGTCGCTGAAGTGTGCGAGGAGTCATCGCCAGCAGCTGGGCGACGTCTGCAAGGGAGGACGAACCATCACGAAGTGTCTTGGCCGAGCACTCGCGGACGCGATCGATGAACTCGTTGTGTCCGGAGCGGTTGGCCAGCAGCGCGTTGGCTTGGTGATCGATCGCCCGCATGAGCTCAGGGTCCGCGGAGGCAAGCGTGCGCTCCGCGTTCTCCAGCGGAATCGCGAGCCCATTGTCCGGCCGATCGAACGAGAGCTTCGCGTCCCCGAAGATCGATCGATGACGCGACAAGTCCTCCGGCGCTGGGTGTGAGAACCAGACCTCGGTCGCGATCAGTCCGCCCTGCGTGATGGCGTGCCCCGACACGAGCAATACCGCGATGAAGAACTCGTTGGCATGCCGCCCGCCCGCGAGCGGATAGCCCGGGATCCGCTGATGGATCTCCAGCGCTTGCGAGGTCTCCTCCAGCTCGACGACGGTCGCCTCGTTGAGCAGTACGCTGAACCGGGCCAACCGCCGGATCGCTTCTCGCATCGTGGGTGCGGCTCGGATGCCGAACTCGGCCAACCCGTATGCACCACGCCGAACGGCGGAGACCAGCTCCAGCCCAAGGTCGGGTTGATCCAGACGCTTCGCGGCGTCGTCGTAGAAGGCCGCTAGCGTCTCCACCTCGGCGACGACGTGGCTGTCCTGTAGCGCCTGCTGCAGGCCGAACGCGCCCAGGCATTCGCCCGGGTCGAGCCCTTGCTCTGCAAGCCGGGAACCGATCAAGCCCGGCAGCGGTGAGCGCATCAACGTCATGCCGAGGAAAGGGTACTGCGCGATGCCGCGCGCGGCTGGCACGTCAGGCCCCGATTCTGTCGCGATCGACCCTCGCCAGCGCGGGCTGCGTATCCCACACTAGACCACCATGAGACGCACGATTCTCGCCGCGGTTCTCCCCCTGATCTTCGCCCTCGCCGGGTGCGACGACTCAGTTGGCGCCGAAGAGACGAGCGTGTGTGCGGAGGCCCAGGCTGCGGTGGAGACCTGTTTGGGTGCCCCGGCGGAGGCTCCTTCGGCGACCTGCGAAGGCGATCAAGTCGCGATTGCCGAAGAGCTACTCGCGGGGATCGATGCCGCTGGATGTGAGGGCGTGCCCGTGGGCAAGGAGGACTCCCTGCTTTGTGCCGCCTTGCTCTGGGACCCGCTGGGTTGGTGCGACGAGGCCCCGGCCGCATTGGGCCCGGAGCCCCAAGGCACTGCGACCCAGTACCCGATCATTCTGGCGCACGGATTCAACACCAGCACGACCAACTTCTGGCGCTTCAACGACGTCGACGTTGCGCTGATCGAGGATGGCCACGACGTGATGCTCGGCAGCGTTCCGCCGTTCGATACCCCGCAGGTTCGGGCAGGCTTTCTTGCCGAGCAGGTCGACGAACTGCTCGAGCGCTCGGGAACCGATCAGGTCAACCTGGTGTGCTTTTCGATGGGCGGCATCGACTGTCGCTACCTCGTGAGTCCCGACGGGCTGGACTACGGATCCAAGGTCGCGTCCATCACCACGATTTCTTCCCCGCACCGCGGAACCTACGTGGCCGACGTGGCGGTTGGTTTCCTCCCGGATGAAGACGATGCCGAGGCGATCGACGCCATCGCCACCGTGTTCGGGCGAACCTTCAGTGAAGTGGCCGAGGACAGCCACATCGTCGCGGCACTTGGGGCGATGTCCGAGCGCACGATGGTCGAGTTCAACGCGACGATCTCCGACGCTCCGGGCGTCATGTACCAGTCGTGGGCCGGGGTCAGCAGCGTCGCAGGGCTGCCCAACCCGCGCCGCAACGCGGAGTCTGATGCCTGCACCGACGACAACGGTGAGTTGCTCTTGATGCGTCACGACGGAACCGTCGACCGCATGGATGCGCTGTTGGTCGGCGCGGCGGGCATCGTCGCGCACGGGCTCGAGTTGCGCCCGAACGATGGCGTGTCGACGGTCGAGTCGAGCAAGTGGGGCCGCTTCCGTGGGTGTTACCCGGGCGACCACCTCGATGCAGCGGGGCAGATCGGTGACGAAGGTCCCGACCCGCGCACAGGCTTCGACTACCTGAGGTTCTATCGAAACCTGGCGTTCGACCTGGCCGCTCAGGGCTACTGAGTTCGCCGCGGGTCCGGTGCGCCCCGCGGAGCCGCGTCGGTTCCTAGGGAGAGGCCCGGCTACGGGCTCGGGGCCGTCGTCATCTCGACGTTGTCCGTCCGGAATCGATATCCAACGCCGCGCAGTGTTTCGATGTAGTCGGACGCGGGACCGAGCTTCTTGCGGAGTCGCTGCACGTGGGTGTCGACGGTCCGCGTGGGCAGGCCAGGCGTGTGTCCCCAGACGTCGTGCAGCAGCGCGTCGCGGGTTTGCACCCGCCCTCGGCGCGACAAGAACGTGCTGAGCAGACGGAACTCGAGTGCTGTGAGGATGACTTCGCTCTCGTCGACCCAGACCCGGTGTCCTTGCTCATCCACCCTGAGGCGGCCGAATGCAAGCTCGGGTGCTGCGGGCACGGGTTTGTCCGAGCGGCGGAGGATCGCCTTGATGCGAAGCAGGAGTTCCCGCATGGAGAAGGGCTTCGTGACGTAGTCGTCGGCGCCGACTTCGAACCCGACCACCCGGTCGATCTCGTCGTCCTTGGCGGTGACCATGATGATCGGGACGTCTTTCGTGCCATCCCTGGAGCGCAGGACCCTGCATATGTCCGTACCAGACATGTCTGGAAGCATCAGGTCGAGAAGAATGAGTTCCGGGGTGGGGTCGAGCTGGGCGGCTTCGAGGGCCGATCGCCCGTCGAATGCCACCCGTGTGCGCCATCCCTCCCGCTCTAGCGAGAACTGGACCGTGCTCACCAGGTCGCGTTCGTCGTCCACGATCAGGATCGTTGGCGTCACGTTGAGACTCTCCTCCGGATGCGTGACAGCCTCGTGACGACCCGGCAAAGGCTTGGGGTCTTCGAGGTGACGAGGTCTTCGGCGACTCCGCGTCGACGGCGAGCCCGTCAGCTCGGCTGTGTGAGCATCGTTTTCCGAGCAGTCCTGGGTCTGCGGACGCGTCTCTCGTGGTCGGCTGAGGTCGTTTCGAGCGTACGCCAGGTCTCCTCGGATTTGACCGTGTTAGTTTTGTGTGTTATTCGTTGGCATGTTTGTTGGGCTGGGACGCGCGGCTCTTGCGAGCCTGTTCCTCGCGGGCTGCACGGGTCTGAACCCTTCGTACGCGGACGCGACCGGCGGGGAGGGGGGCAGCGGCCTGGGCACGACGACGCGTGACGCCACCGGGCCAGATCCATCCTCACCGACGGGCCCAAGCCAGACCACAACGTCGCCCACCCAGACGACGCTCGAACCGACGGACGGCTCGAGCGAATCGACGACGGGAATGGGCCCAGCGACGCGGGGGACCGAAACCGGTTCGGAAGAGAGCGGTACAGAGACGATGGGTGTGATCCCAGGAGACTGCAGCACCTACCTTCAAGACTGCCCAGACGGGCAAAAGTGTATGCCGTGGGCGACCGCTGGAGATGGGTCTTGGGATGCTCTCGCCTGCTTCGCGCTCGAACCCGTCGACCCCGGGGAGCCGGGAGAGGCATGCGTGGTGTTCGAGACTGCGACGTCGGGGCTGGACGACTGCGGCGAAACGTCGATGTGTTGGGACGTCAACACCCGGACCAACCAGGGCACCTGCGTCCCGTTCTGCACCGGCTCCGCGGAGGAGCCGGTCTGTGGTGACGGCCTTGCTTGCGCTCAGAGGAACGAGGGCGTCATCGCCTTGTGCCTGCCGCTGTGCGACCCCCTGGCCTCGGACTGCGACGTCGGATCGGCCTGTGTTCCGGATGACAATGGGTTCGTGTGTGTACCCGACGCGTCCGGACCCGGTGGTGCGGTCGGAGAGCCCTGCGAGTTCATCAACACCTGCGACCCGGGCACCTTCTGCGCAGCCTCCGGCGTTCTCAACGGCTGCGCTGCGGCGACGTGTTGCGCGGAGTTTTGCGACGTTGAAGGGCTGGATGACTGCGCCGGGCCATCGGTCTGTGTGCCGTACTACGAAGACGGTTCGGCTCCGCCGGGCTACGAGAGTGTCGGCTACTGCGGAGTCGAGGTCTGACCTTCGGTTGGACGCGGGGTTACAATCGCACCCAACGTGGGCGTGATGGATGACGTTGCCGCGAGCAAGTACCTCTCGTGGGTCTTGCGCCACGATCCGCAGGCCCTCGGTTTGACGCCGACGGTGGACGGCTGGATCTCGATCGAGCGGCTGCTCGAAGCGGCGGCGGCGGAGGGGAAGTCACTCACGCACGCACGGATCCGCGAACTCGTCCTCGCCAGTGACAAGCAGCGGTTCGCGCTGAGTCCCGACGGCCTGATGATTCGCGCCCAGCAGGGGCATTCGATCCCCGTGGAGCTCGGCTATGCACCCGCTGCGCCCCCTGCCTTGCTCTTTCACGGCACTGTGGCGGCGGCGCTACCTTCGATTCGCGCAAAAGGCCTCCTGCGTGGCCAGCGTCATCATGTCCACCTCAGTGCAAACCGGGAGACCGCGACACGCGTCGGAGCGCGGCGCGGCACGCCGGTCGTCCTGGTGGTTCGGGCGATGCAGATGGCCGAAGCCGGCTCGGTCTTCTATCGGACCCCCAACGGGGTCTGGTTGGTGGACCACGTGCCGGCCGACGACATCGACTTCGATTCACTCGTGCGCGGGACACAGTAGGGGGATCAAGATCTGGCTGACCTCGTGCCAGTCGAGGGCGCTGAGTACCCCCGGCGGTGCCTGGCGGCCGCGCTTCTGAGGGCCGTACAGGACCCGGACGCCGACGATGCCTGCCAACGTGCGGTGGATGTCGGGCCTGTCGTCGACGAAGGCGCCCAGGCCCAGACGAAGGCAGTGGGGTGCCTTGTCCTGTCGCCTGCGACAGAAGATGACTCGATCCTCACGCATACCGGTTCGTTCGAAGAAGCGGTGGTGTCGGAGCCACCGTAGGCTCCGCCGCGCGATGTTGGGCCCGCACTTGGAGATGATCCACGTGCGACCGCTGACCAGCGCGTTGACCTCGGCGATCACCTCAAACGCCCCCTTCATCGGGGGCGTTCTCATCGCGTCGTCGTCGCTGCCCGAGAGGAAAGATGTGTCTTGCGCTCCGTCGCCAGCGTGAATGATGACGCGGCCGATATCGAACCCGATCTTGGGCTGGGGGCCGAGTGACTGTGTTTGGGTATCCATGAACGCACCATGGATCCCCTGGCTATCGCTCGGAAGTAGTGTTTATGTATGAGGTATCTGAAAAAGTTATAGTTCCTCGTGTCGCCCAAGCTCGACTGGCTCGAGGGATTCGCCGAATTCGCCGAAGACCTCAACTTCACGCGTGCCGCCGCCCGCCTGCACATGTCGCAACCCGCGCTCCACACCCAGGTCCGAAAGCTCGGGGAGGCGCTGGACGTCTCCCTGTATGAACGGCGGGGGCGTCGTCTCGTTCTGACCGACGCCGGGATCGAGGCGCTCCGTTTCGCCCGCGACATGCGGAGTCGGACCCGCGACTTCATCGCATCCGTTCGTGGACAGGCCCCGACGAGCCCGCTCGTGTTCGCCGCGGGGGAGGGCGCCTTCTTGTACTTGTTGGGGCCCGCAATCCGGAGCTTTGTACGTTCCGCCGTGGCGCCGGTGCGCCTGTTGACCCGTGCGGCCGAGCCGGCCATCGAGGCGGTTCGGCTGGGCGATGCGCAGCTGGCAGTTGCGGTCGTCGCCGAGGTGCCGGAGCAGTTGGAGGGCCATCTGCTCACCGAGGTCCATCACGTCGCCGTCGTGTCCAAGGCGCACCGATTGGCGGCGCGTAAGCGGATCTCCCTCGCCTCGCTTGCGGGCGAGCCTCTCGTCGTCCCTCCGCAGGGCAGCCGACTTCGGCAAACCCTCGCCACTGGGTTCGCCGCCAGTGGGAACGAGCTCGCCGTCGCGGTGGAGGCATCGGGCTGGGAGCCGATGCTTCACTTCGCCTCCCTCGGGCTTGGCCCCGCAGTGGTCAACGGGTGCTGCCGCGTGCCTCGATCGATGGTGGGGATTCCGATCTCGGACCTACCGCGGGTTCGCTATCAGCTTCTTCACGCACGAGGCGCGTTGGAGGATCCGCGCTTGGCTGCGCTCCATGCCACTGTCCTCAACTCAGCTTCTCCGCGAGTTGCACGGAGAGCTGTTTCACCAACTCCTCGAGGGCCTTAGGGACACCATTTGCGAGCAAGTTTTCGCGCTCGTTGGGGTCCACTTCGAGGTCGTACAGTTCGTCGCGCAGCAGCGCGGCGCCGCCGGGACTCGGCCCAAACCCCGAAGCTTCGTGATAGCGGATGAAGCGGTGCCGGTCGGTCCGCAACGCGAACGAGGCGCCTTCAAGCCGAGGTGGATAGGTCGGGCATGCAAGCACGAACGGCCCACACGCCTCGACGTCCTGAGCTTCCATGCACCGGTCGACATCCGCGTTGAGTTCTTGCGCGGCGTTGCGTTGGTGGTCGCTTTGAAAGTTGAACGTCGAAACCACGCTGGCCTGCGGCCACTGTGCCCCGGCATCCTCGACGATCGGCTTCAGGCTAAGACCGTGCTGCAGGGGGTCGGGAACATTGGCGTAGTCGAGCACCGTAGGAAGCAGGTCCATCAGGCTCGCGAGTTTGTGGGTGGACTGCGGGGTGGGATCTGCCGAGTCCGAGATGATGAGGGGCACGCGGGTGGCTCGTTCGTACAAGGACGGTTTCTTCCATCCGCGCTTCTCGCCCATGAAGTATCCATGGTCGCTCCACAACACGACGATCGTTCGGCGAGGCCGCTGCGCCACGGCCTCGAGAACTGTGCCGAGCAGATGATCCACATAGCTGATGCACGCGAGGTATCCACGGATCGCTTCTCGCGTCGCGGTGTCCCAGTCTGCATCCGAGGGAGAGTTCCGGGCGTCACGCAGCGTTACGCAGCCGGTGAACGTGAGGTCGTCCTGGTCAGCCCTCTCGATCGCGGCATCCAACGGCCGTAGCGCGCTGTCTGGGTAGAGATCGTAGAACTCTTGTGGCGCCTCCCAGTGTTTGTGGGGCTTGAAGAACCCCAGCGCCAAGAACATCGGCTCGGAGGTACTCTCTTGCTCGAGGCGGTCGATGGCGTAGCGGGCGACCCGAGCGTCCGGAAGCATCGACGTCGTGGCGTCGAAGGGTCCAGGACATGGCAACGCCGAGTCCGAGATGTCGGTCTTGTACTTCGGTAGGGGCTCGCAAGCGCCCTTGGGAACGAGCTTGCTCAAGAAGGCGTACTCGTCCCAAGCACAGGAGTCGTACGTGGGGTCCTCGGGGTCGACTCCGCAGTCTGGGAACTTGCGATCGTGACCACCGTAGCCCCCACCATGAAAGATCTTGCCCGCGCCAAATGTCTGGTAGCCCGACTCGTGGAGCAGGCGAGGGAGCGTCGTGGTTGGGGCCTCCAGAAGCGGACCGAACTCGTCGGTCTTGGGCGCCATGATGTTCTCAGCTTGGGTCACCCCAGAGACGTGGGGTGGCAACCCGGTGAGCGTTGCTGAGCGCGATGGCCCACACATCGGCGCGGCACAGTACGCGCGCTGAAAGACGGTTCCCTGCTGCGCCAGCTGGTCCAGGTTGGGCGTGATCACATCCTGCGGGTCGAACGTTGGCTTGGAGCCCTCGAACGGCGTGGGCCAGTCGTTGAGGTCGTCGACCGAGATGAACACAATGTCGGGTCGAGAATCGGAGAGCACTCCGTCTCGCTCCGCCTCGTGCCCGAGCGAGGGCGTCCCCGCGTCGCAGGCCGGAATCGTTGCCAGGTACTTCAGGAATCTACGTCGGGTTGTCATTACGTCACCGGTGAGTCCACTCCGCCAAGCAGGAGTGGGCCGCGTACGCCGACCGACCGGGGCCAAGAACGTGGGTCCGTCGGGTGTTCAACGCTCTTTGCGTCGGGCACAGAGAACCTGACGCTCGCCCGCGGTCTTGTGGGGGGCACTCCGGCTTCGTAACTCCCCGTCACGTGGCGGTACCACCACGCTGAGACCATGACGCTGCACCGAAAACTTGCCGGATTCCTTGGGTTTTCTGTCCTTGCGATCGCGGGGCCGGCGCAGGCGCTCCCCACCGTTTCGCCGAAGAACAAGCCCGCCGCAAAATCTCCCAAAGGACCCGGCAACGCTCCGCTTCCCAAGGCCAAGCCCTCGCCCAAGGTACTGCCGGTACCCGAGCAGATGCAGCCCATCAACCGGACAAGACCGCAACTCGACCCCAAGCTCGCCAAGGCGCTACGAAACCCCAAGGCGCTCAGCAAGACGCGCATCGCCGGGATCGCGGGGCGCTTCAATATTGACGTCGCGCCCAACGACGTGGAGGCGACCACCACGCTGACCGTCCGCCGACCGTACCGAGGTCCGGGTGCGTACATGAGTTTCGATAGCCCCCGCGACGTCCACCCACAGACCCCCTCGGATGGCCTCGCGACCCTGGACAGCCAGGCCGAGCTGCGGCGCGTTCGGGGCACCGGCCCAACGCCCGTTCCGTCGGAGACTCCCGAGATGCTGGCGCAGCAGTTCGATCCGCTGCACCCCGACTTCCCGGCGGCCGCCGAGGCGACGCTCGACGGCTCGCATCTCGGACTGCATCTGCAGGCCGCCGCGAACCGTGACTACGTCGTTTCGTGCCGGGTACGGGCGAGCGAGAGCACGGCGGACTTTGGGGTTCGGGTCGAGGTGAACGGATCGTATTCGCACATGCTCGCGGCCATCGCCCCGGAGCGCGGCCGCATTTCGTTCGCGCTGCCACGTGCGAGCCGGGTGCGCGGGATCGACCTGCAACTCGTCGCGGCCGTACCGATCACCGCTCAGGACGGCCTCGGTTTCGGAGCGGCGGTCGCAGGCCGGCGAAGGGTCACCGCGTTCAGCGTGAGCCGCTGCGACATCACCCCGCTGTCGTGACGCCGACGTCCCACAGGCTCCACGAGCTTGGGGCTTCACCTGGGGGGACTGCGTTCCGGGGCCGCCCCTGACTCTGGCGAGCGGACGTTTCTTCCCCGGGGGGCTTGCCCCTCCAGCGGCGGCCGGAGACGCTCACTGTCGTGGGGGACACGCGCGGGACCGAAGACAGTGACGCTCAGCCGTGGTCGCTCGAGTCCGTGGCGCGTTTTGGAGAGTTGTTGCTCGACGGCTTCTCGGTCATCGATCCGCAGGGTGTTCACCTCGCCGTCAACGATGCCCTGTGCGAGATGGTCGGCTACAGCCGCGACGAACTCGTGGGTGCGCAGAGCGATCTCTACTGGCCAGAAGAAGAGGTGGAGACCATTCGCGCCGCGCTGGCGCAGACACTGGATGGGCATTTTCGGCACTTCCGGCTGATCTTCTGTCGTGCGAACGGTGAGCGTTTTCCGGTGGTGGTCAGTCCCAACGTCGCGCTCGACGAGCACGGCGAGCCGGCCTTCTACTTCGCCACGGTCAAGGACAACAGCGACATCGAACGAGCTCACGAGGCGCTCAAAGAAAGCGAGGTCCGCTACCGAGCCTTGGCGGACTCGACGCCTTACGGCATCGCGGTGCACGTCGACGGGGTCGTTCGGTATGCGAATACGGCGGCACTTGAACTGCTTGGCGGGACCCTGGCAGACGTCGTCGGCGAACCTCTGGGTCGCTTCGTCCACCCCGATGACCGAGAACTCGTGACCGCTCGAGTGCGGGGGTTGGTCGAGGCGAGCAGCTCGGCACCGTGGGCACGCGAGCGCTTCCGCCGACTCGACGGCGCGATGTTTCACGCCGACGTCGCTGGCGTTCGCATCCGCTTCGAAGATCAGGACGCGGTCCAAGTCGCTTTTCGTGACGTCACGCAAGAGCTGGAACGGGAGCGGCAGCAGGCGGAGAGCAACCGTCTCGAGGCGATCGGACGGCTCGCCGGCGGGGTCGCCCATGACTTCAACAATCTGCTGACGGTGGTGATGGCGGCGTGTAGCTTCGTCCTGGATCACGAGGGCCTTCCCGGTGACCTTCGCTCCGACCTGGACAGCGCCTCGGAAGCTGCGCGGCGCGGCTCGGAGTTGACCCGTCAGCTGCTCGCTTTCAGCCGCCAGGAGCCGCTCCAACTCGCGAGTCTCGCGCCAGGTGAGGAACTCGAACGAATCGGCAAGGTGCTGGAGCGGATGGTCGGCGAGGACGTGCTCCTCGAAGTCGACGTGGCGGACGATTGTTGGCCGATCCGAGCCGACCGCACGCAGTTCGAGCGGGTGTTGTTGAACCTCGTCGCAAACGCGCGATCCGCCATGCCGGATGGCGGGCGCGTCCGATTGCGGGCCAGCAACGCTGGCGCTGAGAGCCTCGACGATGAAATGCAGCTTCCGGCAACCCAAGACTTCGTACAGATCGTGGTCGACGATGACGGAGTGGGGATGGACGAGACCACATGCGGCCAGGTCTTCGAGCCCTACTTCACAACCCGACGTGCGCAGGGCGGGACCGGCCTCGGTCTGGCGACGGTCTACGGCATCGTCGTGCACTCGGGCGGAGCGGTCTCCCTTCGCTCAGAGGTCGGGAAGGGGACAACCGTGACCATCCACTGGCCACGCGCGAGCCGTGCGGCGCCGGCCCCCAGCGACCGCCCCGAGCCGAACACCGCGGGCAACGAGATCGTGCTCGTGGTCGAGGACCAGGCGCCTGTCCGGGAGGTCGCGGTCCGCTCTCTGCAACGAGAGGGCTACACGGTCCTCGAAGCCGAGGGGTACACCGACGCCATGGCGTGTCTGCAGCGGGAGGAATCGATCGATCTGCTGCTGAGCGATGTTGTGCTTCAGGATGGCAACGGCCCGGCGATCGTCGACGCCGCGAGAACGCTTCGCCCGACGCTTCGCGTGCTCTTCATGTCGGGGTACTCGGACGTGTCTGCCCTGGAGGAGAGGCACTCGGCCATGCCGCTTCTCCAGAAACCCTTCACGCCGTCCGGGTTGAGCGCAGCTGTCCGTGCGGTACTCGACGGTGAGGAGCCCCCCTCGGACTGAGCGCCGCTCTTGGCCTCCGTTTGCAGCTCGGCGCACGTGGTCAGAGTTGGGTCTATGCGCGGGTCGGGTCCGCTCGGAGCACGTGTCGCAGCCCCCAAACGCCGATCACGGGCCCGGGCAGCAGGACCACAAACAGCCAGGTCTCGGGAATCCGCGGCGCGATCCAACTCAGCAGCGAGATTGCGGGGATGGTCAGCGCAAACCCCAGCGCGTTCATCACGGTCAGCCCGGTCCCGACCTTGTCGGGGGGAGCTGAGCGAGCCGCGACCGCCGAAAACTGAGGAGAGTCGCCTGCCACCAGAACTCCCCAGACCATCAAGAATGCCAGGCCAGCCGGGGCGGACCCACCGGAGAGAACGAAGGGGCTGAGCAAGCAGCACGCGCCTGAGCCGGCGAGCAAGACGGCTGCGACCCGAGCGCTTCCCCAACGTCGCGAGGCGAATCCTCCAGCGACACATCCGATGCTGCCCGCGCCGATGATCGCGAACGCCCAGCGACCGCTCCCGGCTTCCGTGCCCAAGACCACGTGGACGGCAAACGGGACGAACGCCCAGAACGCGTAGAGCTCCCACATATGCCCGAAGTAGCCGAGCGCCGCGCTCCGGAAACCTCGGATCGAGAACAGGTCGAACGCATCGCGAACGCGTCCGGGGCGTCCACGACCCACGCCCGGTCCTTCGGGGACCGTCGTGACCACGACGACGCCCCCAGCGAGCGCGAGGCCGGACGCCGTGAGCACGAGGGTGCCAGGGTCGAGCGCGAGGGAACGAAGCAGCTGCGGGAACGCGGTGCCGAGGACCAGTGCACCCACAAGAAACCCGATCGCCGAGCCGAGCCCTTCACGAAACCAGGACGCCGCCAGTTTCATCCCCACGGGGTAGACACCCGCGAGGCTGATGCCGGTGAGCACACGCATCGCCATGAACCAACTGAACGACTCCGGGGCGAGCATCGAAGCAGCGTTCGATGCCCCGGCCAGCACCGCGGACAGAGCGAACAGATGGTGGCTGCGAACACGGTCCGAGAGGCCGCTGAATGCGAACAGGAGGGTCCCGGCGATGAACCCCAGCTGCACGCTCGAGGTCACCCACGCCAGCCCTCCGCTGACGCCGGACCAATGGTGGGCCAGGTCAGGGAGGACGGCGTTGCCCACGAACCAAACCGAGGTGCCCGCAAACTGGGCGACGACGATCGTCGGCAGGATGTGCGGTCCCGGCCGTGGCAAAGGGGGGTCGCTCACCGGGCGTCAGCCTAGCAGGGCAAGCAGCATCTCCACCGACGTCCGGTCGTTGATGCCCGAACCAAAGGAAACCGCCCACGAACGGAATGGCTCATGGGCGGCGAGGAAGTAGTGGAAACAAGAGCCCTCTGCGGGAACTCGAACAAGGGTGGGGAGAGAGTTCGATCCTTCGTGCCGAGGAAACACGGCCAGCAGGAAGGACACTTGACCGAAACAGCGCGCTCCCGCAGGGGGCTCGCGAAGGTAGTGCTCCGAGCCCCCGCCGAGGTTCCCGAGCCGCCCAAAAAAGCGACATGTGGGCCCTAGCGGGTCAATCGTGCCACCAGCGCGGCCACTGCTGTTTGAAGAGCCTCGGCCAGTTCGGGATCCTCGAGCGTGCCCGCTTCGAGATCGAACGTCTTGTGGAAGCGCGGCACCGAGAGACTGCCGACGACTTCGGCCGAGAAGTGCGACGCCGAAGCCAGCGCGGTCTTGAGGACGTTGCCACCGCCTCCGCCGCCGGGCGAGGTCGCCATGATCGCCATTGGCTTTCCCTGAAAGACCTTGGCGTCGATGCGGCTGGCCCAGTCAAAGGTGTTCTTGAATGCGGCCGTGTAATACCCGTTGTGCTCGGCGTAGGAGATGAGCAGTCCGTCGGCTTCACCGATCTTGGTAAAGAAGCGCTGGGCGGGCTCGGGGATGCCGCCCTCCTTCTCTCGGTCGCTGCTGTAGACAGGCATGTCGTAGTCGCGGAGATCGAGGAGTTCGATGTCCGCCTCGGGTCGCATGGCGAGAAGCCGGTCGGCGGCGTGTGTGACCAGGGCTCGGTTGATGGATGTGCTCGACGAGCTGGCGGCAAAGGCAAGGATCTTCATCGTGGACTCAAGAGGGAGTTGGCGTGGAGTCTAGAGGCGGGCGGCTTTGGGGGCGATCGGGACTTTGACCAAGCGGCCCCACGCGATGAAGGCTGACAACCCGCCCAGGACGAGCGAAGGGACCATGCCGCCGAAGTCTCCCGAGACGAGGTGCGTGAGCGCGGCCAAGACCATGACCAGCGTCAGGCCCGACGCAGCAAGTGGCGTCAGCCGAGGTGCGATCCGGAGTCCTGCCGGGAGGACCAGCCCGGCGGCACCGAGCAGCTCGGAGATCCCTGCGAGCCGAAGGATCGCCAGCGGCTCCGCCATTCCCGCCGCAGCCAGCTCGGCTCCAGGAGAGAACGCCTTGAAGCTACCTGCCATGAAGAATGCGGCCGCGCCGAGAAGCTGGGCCACCCAGAGGCCGCGGTGAAGGGTCTTGTTGCTGGTGTTCATGTCGCCTCGTTGGGGCACGGCGTCTTGCGCTGCCCTCGACACAGAAGCTAGTCCTGCGACATAATCGATACAATAGTGGCTGTTTCGGCATCTGCTGCTCATTTTCGTCACAGGTAGACACACCATGAAGATTGCAGAGGATTTCGATGCCTTCGTCGCCATCGTCGAGGCCGGGAGCATCAGCGAAGGCGCTCGAGCGCTCCGAATGCCGCGCGCGACCCTCTCGAGGCAGCTCGGCCGTCTCGAGGAGCGGCTCGGGACGCGGCTGCTGCATCGTTCCACCCGCCGCATGGTGCCGACCCCTGCAGGCGAGACCCTCTACGCACGCGCCCGCGGATTGCTCGACGCTGCCCAAGCCGCGGTCGAGTCGGTCCAGCGCCTCGACGATGTCCCGCGAGGGCCGTTTCGGGTCTCGGCTGCGCCAGTGCAAACACCGGTCCTGGGCGAGCTACTCGCGGAGTTCGTCCAGACGTATCCCGACGTGTCAGTACAGCTCGAGACGACGACGCGGCACGTCGACCTGGTCGCGGATCACGTCGACGTCGCCTTTCGGGCCGGTGGCATTCGGGAGCCGAGCCTCATCGCCAGAGCGTTGCTTCGCACCGAGCTCATCGCGGTGGCCTCACCGGCGTATCTCCATGCTCGTGGCACACCCACGGAGGTTTCCCAGCTCGGAGGCCATGCCTGCATGGGCGGCTTCGAGAGAGGGATGCGTCCGGGAAGTACCTGGCCGCTCCTCGCCGGCGGGGCGACGCCGATCACGGGCCCGCTGGTGACCAACGACATGATCGCCCTCAAAGGGGCGGCATTGGGAGGTTTGGGGATCGCGCTACTCCCCAACCTTCTGATCGAGGGCGAGGTTCAGTCCGGAAGACTCGTTCCCCTGCTGGTCGGCGTCGTCGGACTGAAGACATCGTTGTCGCTCGTTTGGGTGGAGCGCGAATTCATCGATCCGAAGGTCCGCGCGTTCGTCGAGTTCGCGGTCCGGTGGGTCGAGGATGGTCGGTTCACCACCTGAGGAATCTGGCGCGGTCACGAACCACTCGGTGGTCGCCGAATGCTGTTCAAACTTCCAGATCATGCCCGCGGGTCGGTGGTTGGGGCGCGGTGGTGCACGATGCGCACCCTGGAGATGGTTCCATTCCGGCCCTCATTCTTCGTACATTGACGTAACCTGAAACACTATTTTGCGTTCAACGATTGCGGCCGGGCCGCGCGCTCGGCATCCCGAATCTGTATGCCGAAGGAATCGACACGGAGCGAGGATACTGATCTAGAGGCCAATGTGGGCGACAAGCCGACATTCAGCCGAAGAAATATTCTGGCGGGAGCGACGACCGCGCCTGCAGTTTTGGCAGCTATGGGAGGGACGGCCACGATGCTCGCATCTGCCCCGGCGGAGGCAGAAGTGCTGACCCCCACCAACCGGATCCGCCGGTTCCGAGACGCTGCAAAACTCCGAAAGCACGCGGCCTGGTACCAGTTCGCCGAAGCTGTCAGTCGTCCTGCGCAGGAGACCAACGACGACGACGAAATCTACGCTGACTACCGCGGGAGCTTCCACAAGTGCCTCCCCCAGAACGACTTTGGCGAAGTTGACCCCGCCGCATACGACGCGCTTCGCTACGCGTTCGAGTGTGGCAACCCGGACGCCTTCGATGCGATCCCGCTCGATGGTGCCTCGGACCGTCGTCTTGCCAACCCTCAGGGTGCGCTGGCCTTCAACCTGACCGGAATCGATCCTCACGCCACTCGCATGCGTGCCGCCCCGGCCTTCGCAAGCGCGGAGACCGCTGCCGAGATGGGCGAGGTCTACTGGCACGCGATCCTTCGGGACACCCCGTTTGCCGACTGGGGTTCGAGTGCTCTCGCCGGCGATGCGATCGACGACCTCAACGCGTTCAGCGAGACCGTCGGGCCGACGCAAGGCGGCCTGGTGACCGCCGCAACCCTCTTCCGCGGCCCCACCCCCGGCGACCTCGTAGGGCCCTACGTCTCGCAGTTTCTGCTCAAGGACATCAACTACGGCCAGGCGCTCATCGAGCAGCGCTACAACACACCCGACTCGACGAACTTCATGACCGGCGTGGCCGATTGGCTCGCCGTGCAGCGTGGGGCCGCGCCGGGTGCATCGATCAGCTACGACGCGCAGCGCCGCTACATCTACAACGCCCGGGCCCTCGGTGAGTACGTCCACATCGACGCACTCTTCCAGGCGTATCTGTTCGCGGCTGCCATTGCACTCGGGTTCGGCCCGGATGCGCTCGACATGACGCCGTACTCGGGCAACCCCAGTCAGGGGGCCTTCACCACGCTTGGCGGGCCTGACGTGCTCGACAGCGTCTCGCACGTGGCAAACCTGTCGCTGCGCGCGGCCTGGTTCCAGAAGTGGGCTGCGCACCGCCGACTTCGTCCCGAGATGTACGCCGGTCGTGTGCACTTCACCCGCACAGGCGACCGGAACTACGGCTTGCCCGCGGAGATTCTCAACTCGGCAGCGGTCTCAATCCTCGAGTCCGAGAACGGCACGGCGCTGCTGCCTATGGCGTTCACGGAGGGATCACCGACCCACCCCGCGTACCCCGCAGGTCACGCCACCGTCGCGGGATCGTGCTGCACGGTCCTCAAGGCGTTCTTCGACGAGTCGTTCATCGTCCCCGACCCCGTGGTGGCGGCGAGCGACGGCCTGTCTCTGCTGCCCTACGGCGGCGGCGACCTCACCCTGGGCGGCGAGATCAACAAGCTCGCCAGTAACATCTCGCTCGGTCGCGACCTGGCCGGGGTGCACTATCGGTCCGATGGTGTGGACGGAATCCTGGTCGGTGAGCAGATTGGCCTCGCCTACCTCGCGGACATCAGCCGGGGTTACAACGAGGACTTCGGCGGGTTCAGCCTGACTCGCTTCGATGGCAGTGAGGTCCTCGTGGTGGACGGCCAGGTCTTCGACGTCTGATCGCTGCGCGGTTGAACGGGCCGGAGTCACCTCGCCTCGAGGGGCTCCGGCTCTTTGCGTCGATCAGCCTGTGCTCAGCATCACGCGGTGTCGATGATCGTTGGGGTGGGCGCTGACACAACCGAGCCATGTCCCGCTTCCTTGGTTTCTTGCTGACCCCGCTTCTGCTTCTGCCTGGCTGTGAGTCCGAGCCGGATGAGGCCGCCGATGTCGACGCGATTGTCGAAGCCACCGCCGATGTCTCCGTCTTCTTCTGTGAGTGCTCGCTGGAAGCCGAAGGGAGAGACTCAGATGCGTGTGTCGAGGCCGCCGAAGAGGTTCTCGGTCAGGCGGTGAACGACTGCATCCAGGACGTGGTGGTGATGGACCCCGGGTCTCGAGAGGTGATGCGCTGCAGCACCGTGGCATTGCGGGGCCTGCTGAACTGCTACGAGAGCGCCGGCATCTGTCCTGAGACCACGGTCTCCGGCGGGTCCACCTCCGACGAAGACACCACCGCCGAAGAGGACGAGCCCATCTCCGATGACGCGTGTGGCCTCGCCTTCGAAGATGAGATCAAGGCTTGCGGTGAGCTTCCGGTGGAAACTCAGGAGGCCCTCGACGAGTGTCTGCCCGGAGATGATGCGGAGGCCGACAGCTGCCTCGGCGACGATTGCTGAGTGAGCCTACGGGACTTCGATCTCGAACTCGATCGTGTAGTCGATGACGTCCGGAGCGTTGAAGGCGTTGATGATGAGGTGGTACTCGCTCGCCGCGACGTCTCGGGCGTAGCTGAAGTCGACTTCTTCGAGCTCTCCGTCCTCGTTCTCCATCATGTACGTGCCGGGCTCGGCGATGCCATCGATGAACGGGCAGTTCCCGGAGGGCTCCGTCGGGATGATGACGCCGACGCCCTGCTTGGCGGGCTTGCCGGGGGCCAAGAAGTCGACGAACGGCAAGTCGATGCCGGAGTTGGGGGCACACGGCCCTCCCGTCGGGCCGAACATGCGAACGGCCACATTGGCTCCCTCGGGCACGATGAACGCGTAGTGGTCCTCGTCGCAGGGACCCGCGACGCTCCCGCGCAGGCGGACCGTGGTGCTGCTCTCCCCATCGCCGATCATGTCGACGCCGGTGAAGATGTCGTTCGGCTCGCCCTCGATGTCGTTGCCGGATTCGATGACGCGTCGGCACTCGATGTCGCAGGCTTCGCTGTCCTCGTCGCAGGTCTCTCCCGCTTCGAGGATGCCGTTGCCGCACATCGACTTGTCGAGTGTGATCTGGACCGGGCCAGTGCCGGTCACAGAGTCAACGGCGATGACGTACTCGACCGTCTCGCTCAAGCGGTTGATGATTGCGGAGTCTTCGTGGAACCCGACGTCGCAGCGGTTCTGCACCGTTTTGCAGCCTGTCGGCGTGCAACCTGAGCCCAGGTTGAGCACAACCACGTCGTGGTCCTCGGTCTGAGGGGCGGCATTGATGTTCCAACGCTCGCCGGGTTCGGCGCGCAGCTTGAAATAGACGTCCTCGCCGGGGAATTCCTTGATGGGCCCCGGGCACACGGGGAAGCCGAGGCCCGCGCTCTTGTAGTCGGACAAGTCGACGATCACGGAGGTGGACTCAGTGATGACCGGCAGTTCGTCGACGAAACACTCGTCCGCGAGCTGCACCTCGGCAATGGCTGTCTCCTCTGGGACCAGCGAGGGATCGAAGACCGAGCAGGCAGACGCGAGCACGGGGCCGAGGAGCAGGGCAACAACGGTGCGCAATGAAGTCATGGGTGGTTTTGGGGGGCGCGTAGGGGCTCTCGCCGCGGGCTATGGCGCCTTGTAAGGGTTGCGATCGGGACCGGACTTGAGCGGGTCCTTTGCGCGAGGCTCGGGCTTGGGCTTGGGCTTGGGCTCGGGCTTGGGCTCGGGTTTTTCAACCGGAGTCGCCGTGGGGGGCTTGGGTTGGGGTTTTCGCCGCGGGCGACGTCGACGGGTCGTCGCGGGCTTCGGGTCCTCGGTTGCGACGGCCGGTGCGACGGCCGGTGCGACGGCCGGTGCGGCGGGCGTCGCCTCCGGTGTTGTCGGGTCGGCGGTCGGGGCCGGGTCAGGGGAGTCGGGTTGGACTTCGCTGGGGGCGACCGTGGGACCGGTCGCGGTTGGAGCGGCCGTCGCCGGCTTCGCTGGTGTCAACGGCACCACAGATGCTGCCGCGTTCTGGGCAGCACCGACTCCAGCGGTCGCGGCCTGGCCAGCCCGGGTCGGGGACTCGGCGACTGTGTTGTCGGCCGGATCTGGCATCGCACAGCGGGCGCTGAAGAGAGCTCCGACCGCAATGGAAAGACCGCCCACCAGCGCAAACGGGAGCATGCCGCCAAATCGCTTGGCGGGTGCAGCCATCGCTGCGGGGGGCACGGGCGTCGTCTCTGGAGCCTGGTAGGGCGTCCAGCTGCCCTCCCCGGGAACCGGGGTCTTGGACATCGCAATCTGCGTATGTCCGCCCTCCGCAAGATCGACGGGTTCGGTCAGCGCGACTTTGGAAAGGACGGGGACAGACGTCGTGGGGAGTCCCGCGGTCCGTCGTCGCTGTCGAGCCAACGCGCGTCGGGCTTCGAGCTCATCGCCACACACGGAGCGAACCCACCCGCCGACATCCTGAGGCGTGACGGAGAGACCCAGACGCACCATCGCGGAGCGCAGAGCCTGAGCCATCTCGGCTGCGCTCGAGTACCGCTCGTCACGATCTCGCGCGAGTGCTCGCAGGCAGACTTCATCGAGCGACGTGGGAATGGACCCGTCGACATCGCTGGGCGGCGGCACTTCTGCCGTCGCGATGTTGTGCAGCACCCCCGCTGGCGACTCGGCAGCGAAAAGGCGGCGACCGGTCAGCGCATTCCACAGAACGACGCCCGCGGCGTACACGTCGACCCGAGGGTCCAATCCCTGGTCGCGGAGCTGCTCGGGCGAGAGATACAGGAGCTTGCCCTTCCGGATCCCCTGCTCCGTCGACGAAATGCGGTTGCGCGCTTTGGCGATGCCGAAGTCGGCGATCCGGGCGATACCGTCGACGCCGACCAGGATGTTCTCCGGGGACACGTCACGGTGCACGATCGACATCGGCGCGCCGTCGTCGTCGATCAGAGTGTGCGCGGCGTGGAGACCGTCGAGCACGTCGATCATGATCGCGCCGACGAGGGTTGGAGGAGAGGGTCCGCGTCGCGCACGGAGCAACGTGGAGAACGAGCATCCCTCCACGTACTGCATGACGATGTAGGGGCGGTCGTTCTCCTCCCCCAGGTCGACGATCGCCGCGACGTTGCCGTGGTGAACCCGAGAAGCCACGGCAGCTTCGTCGAGGAAGCTCGCGGTCACTTCGGGGTCCTCGACGAGGTGCGGGTGCATGACTTTCACCGCATGGAGTCGATGGAAGCCGATCTGGTTGCGCCGCTGGGCGAGGTAGACGGTGCCCATGCCGCCGCTGGCGATCTTCGCCAGGAGCTCGTAGTCTCCGAACCGTTCAATCCCGGTCGGCGCCGGGCGAATGCCAGAGTAGGAACTCGACTCGTCGAGGGATTGCAGCGTGCGAACCAGCGTTGGGGCCGTCACCGGCTTTTTCAGGGCGATGCCCGGCTCGGGGGGCGCGGCCTGCCCGGGATCGATCAGGTAGACGATCGGAACATCGAGCCAGACCGGAAAGCGGTTGAGGCGGCCGAGGAAGCTGCTGCCGACGCCTTCTGGGTTGCTGCTGTCGACGACGACGCGCGCGTCGTTCGGAGACCTCGAGGTCAGCGCTGACTCGAGCTGCGCGGGGTTCTGAACTCGCGTGACGGTGAAGCCTTCGAACTCGGTCACCGCTTGGAGCGTGTCCATCGCGGCGCCAGCGTCCGCCACAAAGATGATGTGGCGAATCTGGGCTCCCTGTTCGGCGGTCAAAACTGGATCTCCAGACCACGCCCGGTCCAGTGCGCCTGTTCGCGCTTGGACGAGCCATTGCGGCGCCAGTCGGTGAACACACCGAGGACGGCGGTGGCCACACCGAACGTCACAGTTGTGGCGATGAGAACATTGGTTCGGAGCTCGCCGCGCTGTCCTCGGTCGAGTCGCGACTGCGTGGGGTCCATCTCAAAGTCGTCGTTCTGCGCCAAGACGTCGAGGCCAGACCATGTCAGCGCGCTGGCGCTGGCGAGCGTAATGACGGCGCCGGCGATGAAGTAGACCGGCGGGAGCGTCCGGCGACCTCGAGTTTCTTCCGGCTCGTCCTCTGCGAAATCGGGCAGACGCGCCGACGTTGGGGGAGGGATCGGCTGGATGAGTCGAACGCTGAGGGTTTCGCCGGCACTGCCTTCGACCGTGGCTTCCGCCGAGCTGCCGTCCTCAAAGGACGCGACCAGGTCGAGCGAGCCGGGGTCGGCGAAGAACTCGTGGGTCAGGTTCCGGATGTCGCCGGCCGCCCGAGCGTTCGCCGAGATGACGCACGGGTTGTCACAGCGAAGCTTCACACGAACCAACGCGGGGCTGGTCTCCTCGAGGATCCGGTCGGCGACCTCGAGGCTCTTCTGGTCGTCGCCGTAGCGACGTTTCAGCGCGAGCGCCAACGTTGCAGCGGCTGCAAGATCTTCGGCAGAGAAGCGAGCCTTGGCTGCGCTTCGAAGCGCTTCTTTCGACGGCGACAAGCTGTCCGCCATCTCGTAGAAGTCCGCGGCCCGTCCCCAATCGCGTGCGAATTCCGCTCGCTGCGCCGTTCCAAAAGCTTCGGCTGCGGCTGCGACGTCTTGCTGCGCCGGCGCAGCCGACAACACGAGTGCGAGCGCCAGAGTGCCTTGCAGTATCCCCATCAGTCCCGCAACCAGATTAGGATCGGATGGAGCGCGGTGTCCATCGATATACGGGTCTCTCCGACGACTCGGCCGCGACCCGTGGTGTGAGGAGAGCGGTCCTGACACAACCGGAGCGCGCATCTGTTCAAGTGACGAGCGGTCGTTGATGGGGCTCCGTGCGTGCACCGTTTTGCACGGACCTTGACCGATCGATCAGCCGGGCTCAGGACACAGCGCTTGCAGGAGCGCTCGCGGGTGTCGGTTCCACGGAGGGTGTGGCGCGGCCTCTGCATTGATCTTTTGGTCGAGCTGCGTACCCTGATTCCGTCCATTGATGAGGGGCTGTTCGGCGTAGACCACGTCTGAGAGCGCGTCGTCCAGCGACACCCACTCGACGCCTTGTTCCTCCATCGCCTCGAGAAGCGGTTCGATCATTTCGGCATCGAATGCCCCTGCGTGCAGCAGAAGGACGTGCGGGATTCGGCGGCCGTAGAGAGTCTGCGCGGCCGCGTCGGACCACTGGAGCATTTCGACTGCGTGGTCGATAAAGGTCTTTCGCAGGGCCGCGAGCGCCGCTTCGTCCGCGATCGCACGACATCGGGCGTAGGGTGGATTGAAGGCCCAATCGTAGAAATCGATCGTCACCGGGGCAATGCGATACCCGCGTTGGTCGAGATGTTCGCGAATCGCGACCGTGTCCTCGCGAGACATACCCTCGAGCAAGAACGGATACCGGAACGTTGGCACCCTCCGGCCATCCGGTGCCAACTCCTCGAGAAGCGGCTCGTTGGCCGCGATGTCTCGGAAGTAGGTCGCGAGGTCCGTCTTGCGGAGGCTCAGGTGACTGTACGTATGGTTCCCGAGTGGGTGTCCAGCGGCTGTCCAAGCTTCCAAAGCCGCGCGCTGCTCTGGGGCGTCTTCGAGCTTGCCTGCATTCACGAACCCGTAGACTTGCGGCACACGGTGGCTCTCGAATGCCGAGAGCAACGCCCGGTGGAGTTGAAGCGGCGAGAGTCCTGGAACAGCCGGGCCATGGGCCGGTAAGTCGTCGACGGTGATTGCGACCTGGAGCGGCCCGGGGTCGGTCGCCTCGACCACCTCGACCGCAGGCTCGGCGGTCTGCGGTTCCTCGGGGGCTGGGCATCCCGGCGGAGGGACACTGGGTTGCTCGGGGCTGCATCCCAACAGCCAGCCGGCACCACAGACGACCAACAGCTTCGAGAGGTGAGGAAGCTGCGCCACGGAGATGAGTGTCGCATGTCGCGTCGGCATTCTTCGGCCACACTTCCGCGCGGCAACGGCCGCTCGTTGTCGCGCGCTCGTGAGCAGACCCCGGGTCGGGTGCCGCGACGGACGGAACCCGATGGCCGGAGCCCCGCGGCTCTCCGTACCGCAGAGCGCGTGGTGGGCGACGCTACTTCTTCTTGGTCGTCACGCCCGAAGCGGCGGACTTACCGCTGATCTCCGGAAGCAGGACGCCGTCGACGTAGCGTTTCTCGTTGAAGAATCGCTTCGCGGCCTTCTGCACGTTCTCCTTGTTGACGCGCTTCGTGGCTTTCTCGGCATTGCCGATCTCGCTGGGGTCGGTGCTGTACCGGTAGTGCTTCGCAAGTTCGCGCACCCAGTACCGGTTCTCCTTCACGTCGGTCTCGAGCCCGCGACGGCGCGCCTCGATGACCTTCTCGATGACCTCGTCGGTGGCACCCTGGGTCTTCACCTCGGTGATGATGTCGAACACGGCCTTCTTGAGCTTCTCGACGTTCTCCGGGGCGCAGCCGAAGCCGATTGTGTACGAGTACTCGGCGCGAGGGCGCCGTTCGATGCGGCCAAAGCTGAACGCTCCGTAGACTCCGCCCATCTTCTCGCGCAGGACTTCACGCAGACGGATGCCCATGACGTCGGCGAGCATCTCGATGTCGTCCTGACCCTCGGGGCTCCACTTGGCTTTGCCGTGGAAGGTCATCATCACGAAGGCCTTGGGGTCCTGGCCCTTCTTCACGGTGAACGCCTTGACGCCCTTGGGTTTGCGCGCGCCGATGTCCTTCCAGTTGTCTTTGCGCTTCTTGGTGGGTAGCGTTGCCAGGTAGGTCTTCGACAGCTTGCGGAGCTGCTGCTTGTCGATGTTGCCCACGAACACGAACGTGAAGTCGCTCGCGTCCGCGAAGCGGTCCTTGTACGCGGCCATGGCTTGATCGAGAGACACCTTGTCGATGTCCTCGAGCTTCACGGGTACGCGCCGCTTGTGGTTGCTGCTCGTCTCGGCCTGCAGGCGCTCGAAGAACACGGATTGAGGGTTGAGGTCGCGGTTGCGGACGAACTCGCGTTGGCTCTCCTTGAAGGCGGCGAAGGCCTTCTCGTCCGCTCGTGGGGAAGTGAACGAGAGATGAATCAGCTGCATCATCGTCTCGAGGTCTTGGGGCGACGCACTTCCGCGCAGGCCTTCCTCGAGCTCGTTCATCGTTGCGCGGACCGAGACGTCCTTGCCCTGGAGGAACTTTCGCAGCGCGACAGCGTCGTGGTCGCCCACGCCGCCTGCACCCGCAACCGACGTCGCGAAGCGTCCCGAGGGGAACACCTTGTTGCCGATGGCCGACGTGCCACCGGGGCTGAAGGCCTGCATCAGGACCTGGTCGTTCTTGAAGTCCGTCGGTTTGACGACGACTTTGACTCCGTTGCTCAGGGTCCACTCCACGGTTCCGATCCCGTCGAGCTTCTTCTTGGATTTGATCTTGCCGGGTTCAGGAATCGCGGCCATCAACGAAGTGCCGGTCGCCTCTTCGGTGTAGGGCGCGATGTCGGACTTGCTGACGTCGTCCACCACGGCCAAGAGCGCGGCCTCCTTGGGCATCTCGTCGCGCGCGGGGCCACTGGCCATGACCACGCGATCCTTGCTGGCCATCCAAGTGGTGGCCGTGGCGTTGACCTCTTTGAGCGTGATGCCCGGGAGCATCTGCTTCGCCAGCTCGAGCTTCTGTGCGGCGCCGGGCAGGGCGGCGTCGTTGAGGAACGACTGAACGATGCGGCGGGCGTGGCTGCGACCCTTGATCTTGTCGTCTTCCGCGGAGCCTTTCTCGTAGCTCCGCAGCACGTCGGCTTTCTGGCGCTCGAACTCGCTGGCCAAGAACCCGTGCTTTCCAACACGCTCGACTTCGGTGAGCAGCGTTCGCAGGGCCTCTTCGGACTCTCCGGTCTTCGCCATCGAGAACAGCTGAAACACGTTCGCCGCCCGACCCATCGTGTTCGAGAACGAGAACGCGAACATGAATGGCGAGTCCGGGGTCTGGCGGATCTCGTCGAGGCGGGCGCGAAGCATGCCGTGGAAGAGGTCGTCGACCAGCTCGTCGCGGAAGTCCGCCTCGGTGAGCATCGGGGTGGCCGGTCGTTTGATGGCGACCGAGACCTGGGTGCGGGATGCTTCGGGGTCGGTGACGACCGCGGCTCGAGTCTTGTCGAGGATCGGGACCTCGATGTTGGTCCGGGGGCGAGCGGCCTCGGGGTTCTTCAGCTTGCCGAAGCGAGCCTTGATCTCCTTCTCCACCTGAGCGGGATCGAGATCGCCAACGACCACGACCGCCATGAGGTCGGGCCGGTACCAGTCCTTGTAGAACTTCTTGAGTGTGTCGACCGGAGCGGTCTCGAGGATCTTCTTCTTGCCGATGGGTTTGCGCTCGGCGTACTTCGAACCCTCGAGGTAGATCGGCCATTGCTGATCGAAGACCCGCTGGGAAGCTCCGCGTCCGAGTCGCCACTCCTCGATGACAACGCCGCGCTCCTTGTCGACCTCCTCAGGGTCGAAGGTGATCGCCGACGCCCAGTCTTCGAGGATGTCGAAGCCCTTGGTGACGGTGTCGGGATTATCGGTCGGGACGGTCAGCTGGTAGACCGTCTCGTCGAACGACGTGTACGCGTTGAGGTCGGCACCAAAGTCCATGCCCGACTTCTCGATGTAGTCGATGAGGGTGTTCTTCTCGAAACGCTTGGTTCCGTTGAACGCCATGTGCTCGACGAAGTGGGCGAGGCCCTGCTGGTCTTCGTCCTCGAGCACCGAACCCGCGTCGACAGCCAGCCACAGCGCGGCCCGGTTCTTCGGAGCCTCGTGCTTGCGGATGTAGTAGGTCAGGCCGTTGTCGAGCGTGCCGGTACGGACGGTGGGGTCGGCCGGCAAAGCGGGCGACTCGGCGGTGGCTTTGCCGTCGTCGGTCGCGGCGGCCGGAGCCTTGGTGGCATCAGCCGTGGGCTTCTTCGTCGACGCCGAGAAGCTGCCGGAGCAGGCGGAGAGAACGAGCACGAGAGAGAGGGCTGCGCGGGAGAGCTTCATGGCGTGGCTGCTTGGGTCCGAGGAGGGACCGCAGGGTTTCATACGGGGTCACCCGAGGTACGTGAGTTCGGGCGGGTTCGCGCGCTCGGCTCCGTAGAATGGAATATCCGTTGCTTGTTATATAACCATGTGCTGATATGCTTGGATGGCCGCCTCCGATCGCCTCAACGCCCGGTTTGCGGCTCTCTGTGACCCCTCGCGTCGGGCGATTCTCCTTCGTTTGGCGCGGGGCGAAGCGACAGTCGGCGAGCTCGCGAAGCCGCTCCCGATCTCTCAACCCGCCGTCTCACGCCACCTCAAACTTCTTGAAGAGGCGGGTCTCATCGTCCGACGGGTCGACGGCCAGCGGCGCCCATGCCGGCTCGCCGACGGCGGGCTCGATGAGCTCGACGCGTATCTCACCAAGCTGCGTCAGGCAGTCGACACGCAGTACGCCGGGCTCGATCAGTTGCTCGAGCTGATGGCGAGCGACCCGCCGAAGAGGAAGCAGAAGCGAAAGCGAAAGGGATGACGCGGGCCGCGTGCACCGAGTCCCCGGATGTACACCCGTCGCCTCCCGCTGGGCTTGCTCGGGGTCACCCACGTGGACGGACTTCCGGAGACGTTCGCTTGGGTCACGGTGCCAGCGTCGGTCGTCCTTGGCTGGGTCTTCTACGTCTGGGACCGCGTGCTCGACTTCAGCGAGAATCCGTTCGAGGGGCTGATCAACGACATCCCGATGGATTCGCTCAGTCGCACGATCGAGATCGACCTGCGCCAGATGCTGGGGGAGACCGAACTCCCGGCCCCCGTCCCGCCTGCCGAGCCGCACATCCAGCTCTGACGCCCGGGGCCTCCATACACCTGTGCGCTACCCTGAGGTGGTGCGAGGTGCAGCGTCTTTGGTCGCCGGTCTGGTCCTGCTTGCGTGCGGGGGCTCGGAACCCTCGAGCGAGGGAGACGGGGGCGGCAGCGGGTCGACCTCGCAAGCGACACAGACCTCCGGTTCGACGTCGAGCACAACCTCGCCACAGACGAGTGGGGATCCACCCTCGACGTCTGGCCCGCCCGATACCAATGATGTCAGCGACCACGACTGCTCGGTGGACTGCTGCGAAGACGCCGTCACGTTTGCGGTGGAGGATGGTCGTGAGTCGTTCGCGCTGCAGTTTGAGGTTGGCGGCAAGGTCGTCGGCCAACTGAGCTGCCCCGAGGCTCAGAGCGAAACCTGGTCGATCACGTGCGACGGACCGGTCGCAACGATCGACGCCGGCGGTGGTGGTGTGTTCAACGCCGCCCAGGACAACACGGTGCGGCTCGATGGCGGGGCGCCGCAGTCGTTCGGCGACGAACTCGGTTCCGCGGGCTGCGACTGCAACTGCGCCCCCCAAGCTGGGGACATCACGGTGCTCATCGACCCCGCCAGCGGAACTGGCAGCACGACGACCGGTGGATCTACGGGGGGTTCGACGACCTAGCAGGCCGCTTGCTTCGCTCGGCATCGCGGATGGGACGGGGTTGTCGCGAAGCCTCGGGGCGCCTATGCTGGTTGTGACAGAACCCCTCGCGTTTGCAGGACTGTCCACGTCTTGGTTGGTGAATGGAGCGCAGCAGACACAGCCCCGCTCTCGCCGCGCAGCATGTGCTCGTGTGCTTCTTCCTCGCGGCGGGGTGTCAGCCTGCCGTCAACCTGACCGCCGAGAGCGGCCCCACGGTTGAGGAGTACTTCGAGGCCCGCGACCAACTCAATTGCGATCTGGCTCTCGAGTGCGGTCACCTACAGACCCCCGAAGAGTGCTCGATGGGGAACGGGCCGGCCGAGTGTTCGGAGTTCGAGTTCAGTGCTTCGGCCGCCAGTGCTTGCCTCGACGCCATGGAAGACGTGATCGATGCTGCTGGGGCTGACGAAAGCGCGTGCGGTCCCAATCACGTCCCGGAAGTGTGCGGGGATGTGATCAGCTGGGGCGAGAACAGCTGCGCAACCGCGGGGCGTCCGCTCTTTGTCGACGGCGAGCAGATCCTGCCGCCGGTCGTCCGAACCTGCCCACCCGGAGTCAGTGCTCGGGCCAGAGCAGCGGAACACTGGCTGCAGTGTGCTCGGATGGAGTCGGCTTCGGTGCCTGCATTCACGCGGCTTGCCGCAGAACTCGCGAGCGTGGGGGCGCCGGCCGCGATGGTCGAGGCGGCCCGCGACGCCGCCGCCGACGAGATTCGACATACCCAACTGTGCCTCGACGTCGCCGGGCGGCTGGTCGACGACGAGTTCAACGTGGGACCTCTTCCCGACGTCCTTGCTCGCATCGGACTGAGCATCGAACAGCTCGCGATGGAGGCACTGCTCGAGGGGTGCATTGGCGAGGGGTCGGCGGGCGCGTGGGCAAGCATCGCGAGCAGGCGGGCAGGACCCCAGTTCGCCCAGACTCTGCGAGACATCGCAGGCGACGAGCTTCGTCACGCAGCGCTTAGCTGGCGGGTGGTCGGCTGGGCGCTACGGAAGCGACCTTCGCTCGGCCCTCGCTTGTTCGATGCGCTCGATGCGTGGGAGGAACACGATGCCAATTCGGCCGCCCCGAATGCGCGCACCGGCCTCGAAGCGATGGGAGTGCTCAGTGCGGCGAGCGAGCGAGCCGCCGCGCGAGAGCTCGTCTCGGTCGTCGTACGTCCAACCCTCGACGCGTTGTGCGGCCGGAGTGTCTGTACTGCGGTCCGTGGATGAAGGGACTGCCCGGCGCCCCGCGGCTGCCTAGGCCAGCTGGACGTCGGTGTTGAACTCGCGGGTGACGGTCTCGTTCGTGGGATCAACCATGAACACTCGGGCCTTGCCGGTCTGGCCGTCGAACTCGGTGAGCAGCCAGATCTCGATCGCCCAGTCTTCGGTCTCGGCGAGGCACGGTGGTGCCCACCCGATGATGACCGGACCTCCGAGGCCTTCGGAGGCTCGGCTCGCGGCTGCGCGCTGGTATCCCTCGTAGGCCCGCACGCACCGCACTGCGGCGTCGGCAACGAAGGGCTCGACCTGCTTGCGCCACCCGCTGAGGAAACGGAAGTCTTCAAACGTGGTCGTGCCGGGCTTCAAGACGCCCACGTAGGTCTCGCTGCCTTCGATCTCCGCGTAGTCGGGCACGTCGAACTCCGGGTAGAGGTTCGACTCGCCGATCTCCTCATCGCGGGAGTCGAGGATGCGCTGGACGTGTTTGTCGGCTTCGTCGTCGTAGCAGGCGAAGACGCGAAGGAGCATGAACTGGCTCGGCAGCTGGTGATCCCAGTCGAGCACCACGCGGACCGACCGAAAGCGATGGTCGGAGAACGCCGAGAGCGGCGGAATGGCGCTTGCGAGCGCCTCCAGCTGAGCACCCGAGGGCTTCAGGCCCTGATCCGCGAGGCGGACATGGACCTTGAGCTCGTGGAGAACGGTATTGCGGACCCGTTCGGTGTCCGCGTCGCGATCTGAACCCCGGCTCATCTAGGCCACCGAGACCTTTCCAGGCTGCATGCCAGAGGGACGAACAGACTGTGGGGCGGAACGTAGAGCGTCGATCAACTTGGATACCGCGGGCTTCAATTTGAGGCTCGGAGGGTGGACCACCAATCGGCTGGTCACGTGCAATACAGTTTCTACTTCCACGAGTCCGTTCTGGCGCAGCGTTTCGCCACTCTCCACGAGGTCGACGATCTGGTCGGCCAGGGAGGTGAGGGCACCGAGCTCAACCGAGCCGTACAGCGGAATGATCTCGGCCGCGATCCCCTTGGATGCATAGTGACGACGCGAGAGGTTGGGATATTTGGTCGCGACACGAACGCTCGTGCCACGATGCAGGGCGACAGGAGCGTTGGACGGCTCTGCGACCGCGAGCCTGCAGGGCGCGATGCCGAGGTCGACCGGTTCGTAGAGGTCTCGACCTTGTTCCTCGAGTGTGTCCCGGCCCGCGATGCCAACATCCGCGACGCCGTACTCGACGTAGGTCGGGACATCGGTCGGCTTGACCAGAAGCAGGCGATGCCCGCCCTCGAGGTCTAGTGTCAGCTTGCGGCCCGCGTTGGTGAGCGCCGACGCGATGTCGATGCCGGCCGCTCCCAGCAACGGAGTCACCTGCTCGAGGATGCGCCCCTTGGGAAGCGCGAACGTGAGGCCCCTACCCACTGCGCGCCATGGTAGCCCAGGATTCCCCGGCTGCGGGTGGGAAGGGGGGGTGCCGCTACGGGGTGGACCGAATCAGGCCCGGGCTCCCGAGAGCCTGCGAATGCGTGCACCCAGGGGCCGCAGACGCTCCTCGATGGCCTCGTAGCCGCGGTCGAGGTGGTAGACGCGCCGGACTTCCGTCACACCCGACGCAACCAGGCCAGCGACGACCAGGGAGGCCGATGCGCGGAGATCCGTGGCCATGACGGTGGCCCCCATCAGCTTAGAAGGCCCCCTAATCACCGCCGAATTCCCGTTCACCTTCACGTCGCCCCCCATGCGGGCCAGCTCGGGCACGTGCATGAAGCGGTTCTCGAAGATGGTCTCGGTGACGATGCTCTGCCCATTGGCGCACAACGCCAGGACCATGAACTGGGCCTGCATGTCGGTCGGGAATCCCGGGTACGGGCGGGTGCTGACGTCGATCGGGAGGATCTCCTCGGGACCGATCACACGCAGTCCCTCCGGTTCGACCCGGCACTCGACACCGGCCTCCTCGAGCTTGGCGATGGTCGCGTGCATGTGGTCGACCGGCGCATGCTCCAGCAGCACGTTGCCTCGGGTCACCGCCGCGGCGATGGCGAGCGTGCCCGCTTCGATGCGATCCGCGATGACGGCGTGCTCGATACCACTGAGGTTGTCGACGCCTTCGACCTCGATGACCGAGGTCCCGGCACCACTGATCCGGGCGCCCATCTTGTTGAGGAAGCGGGCCAGCTCTTCGACCTCGGGTTCGCGGGCGACGTTTTCCAGACGGCTCGTTCCCTTGGCGAGGGTCGCGGCCATCATCACGTTTTGGGTGCCGCCGACCGTGACCTTGTCGAACACGAACGAACCGCCGCGCAGACGGTCCGCCTGGAGGAGCACGTAGCCGTTTGCCAGCTCGATGTTGGCGCCGAGGGCTTCGAGCCCCTTGAGGTGCTGGTCGATGGGGCGGGCTCCGATCGCACAACCTCCCGGCAGCGAGACCTTGGCGCGTCCATAGCGGGCCAGGAGCGGACCCATCACCGTCACCGAGGCGCGCATGGTCTTCACCATGTCGTAGGGGGCTTCGAGCGGCCCACTGCGCACGCCGGTCGGGTCGATGCGCATCGTGTGCGTGTCGGTCATCTCCACTTCGCAGCCGAGCTGCGCCAACAGGCGGCCCATCGTGCGTACGTCGGAGAGGTTGGGGATGTGGCGGAGCGTGCAGGCGGTGTCGCCTAGCAGGGCAGCGCACTGAATCAGGAGCGCAGCGTTCTTTGCTCCGTTGATGCGTACGTTGCCGTTGAGAGCGCTGCCGCCTTCGATGACGATTTTGTCCATGAGAACTCGGTGACTCGACGCGACAGTGGCCCGTCGCTATTCCCCTGCGGGAGCGTCGGGCTTGGGGACGATGTAGGGCTGGCCGTTGTCGACGGCCTCATTGGAGACGGGGGCGGTGGACTTCTGGCGAGTTGCGCGAAGGATCGCGTCCGGATCGGCCTGCATCGCGAGCTGCTCTTCGACGCCCGCGAGGACATCGTCAGCGCGGTCCCATCCGTGCGAGGCCAAGCTACCCGGGCACGTGTCCGCGGTCTGCATTTCCCAGGTGCGGTCGATCTGCGCCCAGGTCTTGTCCGACGTTGGCTGCGGGAAGCTGTGGTGCAGGCGGTTCTTCGACCACATCGGCCGCCCGTGATCGAGATTGATCAACGTGAACCGCTCGCTCCAGATCCCGGTGGTGTTGCTGGGGTCGACGGGGCCGTGTCCGTCGGTCCAGGTCCCGCGCACGAGCGCCATGCGTTCGCCTTGATGCTCGAAGATCCCGACCAAGCTGTTCTGCCAGTCCTGCGTGACGCAGGTTCGGGCGTGGTTCTCGGGACCACCACCACCGGTCTTGGGGTCGACGCACGCGGCGCGGTTGCACTTTCCGGCGACGCGATGGCCGGTCCAGCGCTCGCCCAGCCCCGTGAGTCGCCCGGTCAGCTCGGGCCAACCCAGGGTCATTGCGTCGTCGATCGGGTCCCAGGTTTGTGGGAGGCATCCCGCCGTGGGTGAGGTCGGTCCGATCTCGGTCGTGGACATCGTGCCCGCATGCTGAGCACCCCGCTCCGCCCGGAAGCCCCGGTAGAGCGTCTGGACCTCCACATAGGGGCTGTCGTCCTTCGACTTGGCCGGGATTCCGACCGAGAGGAATGAAACGCTGTCGGCCTCATGCATGAGGTCCGGTTCGTTCTGGACCTCGATTCGGATCACATGCGGACACTCGAGGCTCGGCGGTTGGTACGCGAGCGTTGCGACGGCGGTGTCCGCGACCGTGGGCGTGATGCCGAACGGTTGGAGCGCTTCCACCAGCTTGGGAAGCTGTCCATGCGACTCGAGCGTCGCGTCGGAGCACGACGCGAGCACCACGGCGCCGAAGAGAATCGCGCGCTTCACGTGCGTGGGACCATGCCAAATAGGCGGCGGGGAGGGAAGGGCGAGCACTCCGCCGATCGGTCGCCCAAGGGCCGAACGCCCGGTTTGGCAAGATTCCGAGCGCAATCGATACTTTCGCAGTGGAGTCCCGTTTCGCCTGTGCGCTCGTCCTGCTGTGGGGAGCCGCGGGGGCGGGTGGCTGTGGAGACTTCCCCGAGGCTCCGTGGGTCCTGCGTGCCGAGCCCCGGCTCCTCGGGTTTCGCGTCGAGGTTGTGGAGGCGGGGCCAAACTCCGCCGAAGGACTTCTTCCCATCCCGGCGGATCGAGTCCGCTCGCAACCGTTGCCTGGCGACGTGGTCGAACTCTCCGCGTTCGTGGCGTCCAGCGACGGCGAGATTCCGACGGCAGCGATCGACCCGGTGTGGTTGCTGTGTCCGGTGGGGCCGTGCCTGTCGGTGTTAAACGAACCCGGAGCCCGCGATGCCTGCGGAGACCTGGTGCCGGAGCGCCTCCCGTGCCTGTTGCCCGCGGGGGAGACGAGCCGGTTCGTCGCCCCGAACTTCGATCCCGCGCTGGCATTCGAAGAGCAGGTCGGATTTCGTGTTGCTCTGGTCGGGCACTCGACGGATGACACGACCACGTCGGACTGCCTCGACCGCATGGGAGACCGAAGCAAGCCGCGGTGGGATGGGTGTGTGGCGGGGTACTTCGGTCTGACCTATGGCCCGACGACGCGGGTGCTCAAAGCGGCCCTCGAGGCGGGGATTGAGGTCACGGGCGAAGACTTCGAGCCCGAAGACCTGGACTTTCCCGTCGCTCCTTTGTTCAACCCCGAGAGCGTTCCTCTGGTCATCGAGCCAACGGAAGTCGAGGTCTCGTTCTTCGGCGCCAACAAGTTCGTTGCCACCTCCGATGCGGTCACGGTGCTGGAGGCAGGCGCTGCCTACAGCATTCTCGAGGCCATCGATCCACGCGACGCGCAGACCCTCGTCGGCTTGGGGGGCGATGGTGTCGTTCGGCGCCTTCGTTCCTCTCCTAGCTTCTCGGTGACCACCGACACGCCGGATACGCTCGAATTCCGAAACCGGGGGGACTGGGTGATCCACGCTCCACAAACGCCCGGGCACTTCGAGGTGTTCGTGCTCTTGTCCGGCCCGGCGCTCGGCTCCGCCTGGTCTGGATTCGAGTTCGAGGTACGCGAGCCTTGAGTCTGCGTCTCAGCGGCCCGATCGGTGCGGCCCTTGCGTTCTCCCTGCCGGCGGTGGCATTGGGTGCGCCGACGGAGACCAGTCTGACTGCAAGTGACTCCCTGCGGGGAACGCTGCGGACGGCCGGGGACCGCAAACCCATTTCCGGCGCCCGGGTGTTGGCCGTTCCGGCGCCGAAGGGCCTCGAGGCTGGTGCTCTCGAGGAGGCTGAGTTCCTCGACCCGGCCCTCGATGCTCCGGCTTGGATTCGAACCGCAGAAACCGACGAAGACGGCGGGTTCTTGTTTGAGGGACTGGACGCGACTCGGGTTCGGTTGATCGTGGTCGCCCCAGGTCACGTGCGGGCGGAGACCATTGTCGACACGTCGGACCTGCCGCGACGGGGCCTCGTGCTGTTTGTCGAGCCCGACGAGGAGGCGGCCTATCGCACGGTCGTGGAGACCCCGGAGTCGCCGCCTTCGGGACAGGTCAAGAGCACGGCGATGGAGGCCGAGGAGATCCGTACGGCTCCGGGGACTCAAGGTGACCCTTTGCGCGCGTTGCAGAACTTGCCCGGCGTGGCGCGAAGCCCCGGCGGCCTTGGGGTGCTTGTCCTGCGCGGTGCGTCCCCCAATCAATCGCGGGTGTTTCTCGGTGGACATCCGCTGCCCCGAGCGTTCCATGCCCTGGCAGTGGCGAGTGTGGTCCCCGCCGCGGCCATCGACCGACTCGAGTTTGTCCCGGGAAACTTCGGGTCGCGGTATGGAGACACGACCGGAGGGGTTGTCGTCTTGCACCCCGCGGAGCTCCAACGCGAGGGGACCCACGGCCACGCGCGGATGGATCTCGTGGGGGTCGGCGCGGTCGCCAGCGGACCGTTGGGTCGGGGCGCATACTTGGTGGCTGCGCAGCGAGGGTGGGTGGACGTCGTGCTGCGGACGGTCGAGACCATCGACCCCGCGCAGACCTTCCTGCTGCCCCGGTACTACGACTATCAAGCGTTCTTCGACCACCCGGTGGGTCACCGTGGACTCCTTTCGGCGCGGGTTCTCGGAGCGGGGGATCGTGTTCAGAGTCGGACCTTGGCCTTCTCCGAGTCCGGTCAGGAGCGGGAAGTTGCGTTTGAACTCGGCTCGCAGTTCCATCGCGCAGACCTCTCCTACCGGACCCGCCACCGGCGCTGGTCCTTTTGGATGACGCCCTCGGTCCGCTTCGAACGCAATGTCACCCGGTCCCCAAGGTCCGGGAACGCTTCGATCCGCAACGACGGCATCTTCAGTCTCCGGACCGAGGGGACGCGGCGAATCACGCAGCGTGTCGAGTTGACGGTGGGGGCCGACGTGGAGGTCGATCGCTACCAGACCCGGGTCACCACCGGCGCGATTGAGATCTTCGGAGAAGCAGAACCGCGACCGGCGAGCTCTCAAGGTGAGGCGGGACTGCAAACGTCAACCGGCTCGTATCTGGCGCTCCAGATCGCCTTGGGACGCTGGACGCTCGCCCCCGGACTTCGAGCCAGTGCCTTCACGCTCGGAGAGGCAGCCGAGGCGGCCCTCGATCCGCGGCTGAGTGCGCACTGGGCTTTTGCCCCGCGTTGGAAGTTCTCGATGGGGGCTGGGCTGTACTCGCAGGCCCTCATTCCGCAGCGCTCGGGCGAGGGGGACTTCATCCAGAGACTCACCGCGGACGTCGCCGGCGCGGTGCGCCTCCCGGCTTCGATTCAGTCCCTCGAGCCTCGAGCAGGGTTTGCGCCGGTCACCGACGCCATCGATGTTGCGCGCGCCGTTCAAGGGAGCACAGCCCTTGCTCGAGAGGTCGGCGAGTCCTGGCTGTTCGAGCTCGGCGCCTGGACTCGGCTGCGGGACAACGCGGACGGACAAAGCTACGCGCTCAATGGAACCACAACGCTGGCAACGAAGACGTGGTCCACCGCGTACGGGATGGAGGTCCTGGCGCGGCGCAGCTTGGGTCCGCGATTGTGGGGCTGGCTGGGCTATACGCTCTCGGCAGCCGACACTCGGATCATCGATCCAATTGGCGAACGCACCGACCAAGAGGTGATCCCCAGTAGCTTCGATCAGCGTCACAACCTCGTTGTGCTCGCGAGCTATCGCCTGCCGCGCCGATGGCGGATCGGCGGTCGGTTTCGTCTCGTCAGCGGCTCCCCCTACACCGACTTGGTCGGATCGGTTTGGTCTGGGCCGTACTCGTTCAGCGGGGTCGCGGGACTGACCCACGACGCACGCTTTCCTCTGTTCCATCAGCTGGACCTGCGCGTCGACAAGTCCTGGGTCCTGCATAGAGTCGAGGTCGGCGCGTACCTCGACGTGCAGAACGTCTACAATCGAGTGAACCCCGAGGCGTACATCTACGACTACGATCTGCGGACGCGCACAAATGCGATCGGGCTCCCGATCTTCCCGAGCCTGGGTCTGCGCGTCGACTACTGAGGACCCCCATGCTCTTCGATCGCTCCAGCCTGCTGCGGCCATGCTCCCTGGGGGCCATGCTTGTGCTCGCGAGCGCGTGCTCGGGCGCGGAGACGCCGACCGAGGAGCCGCCGCTGGATTCCCCAGAGGCGGTCGAGCCTCCCGACCCGTCGGAGGCCGGCGCCACGATCGTGCACGCGGTCGAACCATTCGAGCTCGAGGGCAGCCAGGAGACGGTCACCTGCTACAGCTGGACGCTCGACAACGACGCACCGTTGTATGTCCAGGGGGTCTCGTTTCAAAACGGCGGCTCGTTGCATCACAGCAACTGGTTCGTCGTTCCCGAAGATGTCTACGAAGGCGAGGACGGCTACTGGCCGTGCGAGTCCCGGGACTACAACGAAGTCTCCGCCGCGCTCGCGGGCACCGTGCTGTTCGCCCAATCGACGCAGGCTCAGCAGGAGTCGATGGACTTCACCGACGGCGTCGTCATCCGGATTCCGGAGCGTTCGAAGGTCGTGGCCGACGTGCACCTACTCAACCTCGGCCCGGATCCGCGAAGCACCGCGGGGTGGATGTCCTTGGACATCCTGCACCCGTTCTTCGTGCAGTCGGTGCTTTCGCCGATCCTGCTGACCTACACGGATCTGGATATCCCGGCGATGGGCCAGGCCCAGTTCACGGCAACCTGTGACGCGAGCATCTCGGGGTTGTCGCTCGCCTACGTGCTTCCGCACTACCACGGCGCGGGCACGTCGATGAGCCTGTGGTTCGAGGACGACGAAGAAGGAGAGGTGACCATCCTCGAGCATGACGGATTCTCCGCGTCGCCGTTGGGCCGGACGCTCGACCCGAGGATCGGTGTCCCCGACACGGCTTCGCTGCGATTCTCGTGCGGCTACGACAACCCGCACGCCCAACCTCTGAAGTGGGGCATCGGCATCGATGAGATGTGTGTGTTCCTGGGGCTTTCGACGCGCGGGGACATCGTCGTCGGTGGCGTCGAGACGGGAAGCTCCGCGCTCGTCGATGTGGTGGATGGCGTTCAGCAACACGAGGCCCCGTGTCGAATCGCGACGGCACCTCGCGGGCGCGCCTACGACGGGCCGACCGTTGCAGAGGTCCGGGGCCCGCTCATCTTGCCGCCCTTTGCCGATGAGCCCACACCGCAGCCACCGCAGTGCGAGGACACGGAGGGGATCTTCGAAGACGCGACGCCACCAACGTTTGCCGACGTACAAGACCGGGTACTCGGGCCGTGGTGCAGCTTCTCGTCGTGCCACGGATTCGGTGCGGCGGGCGGTCTCGAGCTGCTGGGAGATGCGGCGCGGGAGGCCCTGGTCGATGCCCCGACGACGGCCGAAGGGGATGCGGTGCGTGTTGTCCCCGGAGACCCCGACGCGAGCTACCTCTACCGGTTGCTCTCGCAGTGTGACCCACGCGACGACGCCGGAACGCTGGTGCGTCACATGCCGGCGAGTGCCCCAACACTGCTCGACCCGGAGCTCGTCGGACTCGTGCGAGCGTGGATCGAGGCGGGCGCGCTTTGAGCCGCTCGAGCTCAGTCGAAGTGCAGGACTGACCGCGAGAACGTCGGCACGGGTCGGATTGTGTTTTGGTCGGCGCGATACCCCGAACCCTCGAGCGTCTGGTTTCCCACAATCTGCACAGCGTCCGCGCCGTACACCGGGACGCCGACGATTCTGCTGATCGCTTGGATGAGTCGGGCGCCATCGGAGGCTGCGTCACAGTGCAACATGTACACAGCGGCGTCCGGGGCGAGCCCATCGCGGAGCGTTTCGAAGGCCGAGCGCTGTTGCGCAAGCGTTCGCATCGTCACGATCGTCTGACCGAAGAACAACACCACCTCCTCGCCTCCGGGGCTGACGAATCCGTGGTCCTCGAAGACGACCTTGCTGGCTCGATGGCCTCTCTCCCGAGTCCGCGTGACCAAGCCGCCGCACATCTCCCGGAGGTTCCGTGCGCCAAAGAAGAGCGAGGGCTCTGGCGCGGACTTCACCCGTCTGCGGAGGCGAGGAGCCGCGTCGCTGGCGAGATCATCAATCGGAGGACGGTCGACCGTACCCGCTCGATACTGTCTCCAGCTGTTGTCGATCGTGCCCGGTGTCAGGCCGACAACTCTCTCAGCCTCTCGCTTCACAGCGGCAGACTTGGGGCCGGCACCCCAGATCCAATAGACAGGTCCGCTCATTCGTGGTCTTTGACGTCCATCGAGGTTCAGGTTGATTGGGTCGAGCGAGTTCTCTTGGCGACTCGGCGTCCGCTCCGTCGTCCAACAGTGTACCGAAGGCTTTTGGTGTTGCGGGGAACGATCGGCTTCATTGCCCGAGATGATGCAAGGCCGTCGCCCAACGCGCGGAGGGGCTTTTGCGCAGTCTCTTCGGCGCGACGGATCGTGGCACGCTCGGCATGGGGGGAACATGCGGATGCATCTCTCCTGGGGAACGGCCCCGTGTAGGGGATCCGGGCGCCCGTTGAGTCGCGCGAGGTGGCTCCCGGGTTCTGCTACCGTCTTCTCCCAGATGAAATCGTCGATGCTCAGGATGTGTTCGTTCGCAGTCGTCGCCCTGGTGCTCCTGTGTGGCCTCCTCCTTCCCGACGACTCGACACCCCGCCGCTCGGACCACCTCGAAGCGCAGGGGCGCGCGCGTGCCGAGGCAGTGCCGAATCTCATGGCTGTGCTGCGCAAGCGCGGGCGTAGTGAGTGTTGTGGAACAGGACTCCGTTCGAAGTGAGCACCGTCCCCAAACCTCGTGGCTTCAAACTTGGGTCGTGATGACGATCGAAGGGGAAGGCGGGCCGTGCCCGACTCTTTGAGCAGCGAGGGCTCGAAGACCGCGGCGGATCTTGGTCGCGAATCCTGGGACCCGGTGGAGGAGCGGCTCGCAATAGAGGCGTTGCAACGTCGTCTGTTTGGGGAGCCGCGTGATGTGGTTCAGGTGGGTCGCTACCGCATCGACGAGCGGATCGGCCACGGCGGGATGGGAGTCGTATATCGGGCGCATGATCCGAAGCTGGAGCGGGACGTTGCGGTCAAGCTGATCCGCCCACAGTCCGCGGGCTCGGCAGGCGCCCACGAGCGGCTGCTCGAGGAGGCCAAGACCCTGGCAGGGGTCTCGCACCCCAACGTGGTCGAGGTCTATGACACCGGGTCGTTCGACGTCGCGGAGGTCTTCGGGGTCGGCAAGGGCGCTGGCGTGTTCATGGTGATGGCCCTGGTCGAGGGACAGACGCTGCAGGAGTGGCTGCGACGACCACGTCGCTGGAAGGATGTCCTGCCTCCGCTGATTGCGGCCGGTCAAGGGCTGGTGGCGGTTCACGACGCGGGCTTGGTCCATCGAGACTTCAAGCCGGGCAACGTCCTGATGGGCGAGCCGGTCCGCGTTGTCGACTTCGGCTTGGCTACGGCGATGGAGGGGGGCTCGAGCGAGATCGTGGTCGCGGGGACGCCTGGGTACATGGCGCCGGAACAGTTCGAAGGCAACTACAGCCCCAAGAGTGACCAATACTCGTTCTGCGCGTCGTTGTGGAACGCGCTGTATGGCAGTGCGCCCCCGTCGGCTGAAGACGTATCGAAACAGACGTGGAGACCTCCCCCGAACTCTCGCGTTCCCCGGTGGCTGCATGCACTGATCGAGCGCGGCCTCGACCCTAATCCGGACGCTCGTCACGCTGACATGCGAGCGGTGCTCGTGGCGCTCAGGAGGGATTCACAGCGGCGAGCGCGATGGGTTGGGCTCGTGGCTGGGCTTGGCATCGCAGGGGCCGTAGGGTTTGCGGCGGGCGGCGATACCGACCCCAGGTGCGTCGAGCCGCCGCTGGGCAGCGCCTGGAACACGAAGACCTCCGCCGAGATCAAGACGCAGTTCTTGGCAACCGACCTGGCCTTCGCCCGCAGCGCGTTCGAAGAACTCGACGCGTACATGGACCGCTTTGTTGGACAGTGGGCGGACATCCGGCGGCAGACATGCGCATTGGAACCGAGCAACGCTCGTGGACACGCGTTGGCGTGCCTGCGAAGGAAGGAACTGCAGACTCTGGGCCTGCTGGAGGTCTACCGCGAGCCCGACCCGATTCTGCTCGAGCGCCTCTCCTCGACCTTGGACGACGTCCTTCCTCCTTCGACGTGTATCGAGGATGCACCCAAGTCTCGCCCTCCGCTCGAACCAAATGCCGATCTCGAGCGTGCGGTCGTGTTCTTCGATCTCGGACGCAACGAGCGCGCTCGTGAGGCGCTCGAGCGAGCGAGCGACGTCGTCGAGGACCCTCGGCAGCGGGCGGCGGTGACGAAACTCCGATGCAAGTTGGCCGGGGATGAAGGCCACTACGAACGTGCCATCGAGATCTGCACCCAGGCGTGGCGAGACGCGGAAAGCGCTGGGCTCCCGGCCGGGGCCGCTCGCATGTTGCTGGTGTTGGCTCAGCATCGGAAGGACGTCGACTACGAACGCGCTTGGGAGGCCCTGACCATCGCGGAGGCGAAGATCGCGTCGATGGACTCGGCGACTTCGCTTCGGCTTCGGTCCGTGGCGGTTCGGGCTGAACTCTTGTCGCAGAGGGAGCCGGAGCTGGCGGTCGCGCTCCTGCGAGCGAACATCGCCGACAAAGAGGGGTTCTACGGGAAGTCCACCACGCGGACGGTCTACGATCGAGTCACGCTGGCGGGCCTGCTCGAGGAACTGGGCCGTTTCGACGAGGCCCGCGCCGTCTACGACAAGACGCAGTCGAGGGTCGAGGAGAGGCTGGGCCCCCGACATCCCCACCTCGCGGTGATCCTCAACAATCGAGCCCTGATCGAGATTCTGGTCGGTCGCTACGAAGAGGCGCGCGAGCTCTTTACCGACGCCCTGGAACTCAAGCTCGCGACACCGGGTTGGAACACCACGCGCGCTGCATCGACCCACGCGAACCTCGCCCGGCTTCACGATCTCCTTGGGGCATCGGAGCTGGCCGAGATCCATGCTCGGGCCGCAGTTGCCGCGTCCGGCGATTCGCCGAGCCTCTTCGTGGTCGCCATGCTGGTGCGGGTCCTCCGTCACGCGGACAAGGGCGCGGAGGCGTTGAAGGTTGCGCAAGAGGCATGGGATACCCAAGCGGCGCGGCGCGACGATGTTCTCGGAGTCGAGCTCGCGTTGGCGGAATTGGCGATAGGCCGGGCCGAAGCCGGGCGTGAGGTCTTGCTCGAGGTCATCGCGAGCTTTGAAACATCTCCGTGGCCGCTGGGAAGTGAGCAGGCCGCATACGCAGCGATGGCTCAGCTCGAGGCCGCGCGGGGGGATGCGCCGGCCGCCCTCGCCGCACACAGGCGTGCGTCTGGGGCGTTCGAAAAAGATCGGCTGCGTCCGGGAGAGTGGGCTCTAGCCTGCGCAGACATGGCCGACGCCCTGCAATCCCTGTCCGCACAGCGGGCGGGAGAGCTTCGAAAACAAGCGAAACGGCTCTTCGCGCAGTACGCTCCTGAGCACCCTCGCGCAGGGGCTCCATGACCTCCAAAGACACCGATGCCGCGCTCCTCACCGCTTGGCGGGCTGGGGACACCGCAGCTGGAAGCGAGCTGGTGGCTAGGCATGCCCGCGCAGTCCTCCGCTTCTTTCGTCGCAAGCTCGACCAGGGGGCGGAGGATCTGACGCAGCGCACATTTCTCGCCGCTGTCGAGGGGCGCGATCGCGTCAAGAGCCTGCACGGGTTTCGAGCGTATGTCCTGGGAATCGCCCGGCACGAATACACCCGCGCCGTTCGACGGAGTCTCCGACAGGCCGTCCATCTCAGCGCCCGCTCGGTGACCTCCCCGACCGGTGGCGTCCAACGGCAGGAGAACCGAAGCCGCCTGCTCGTCGCCCTCCGGCAGCTTCCCCTCGATCTACAGATCACGATCGAGCTGCACTACTGGGAGGAGATGACGACGAAGGAGATCGCTGCGGTTCTGGGCGTGGCCCCCGGGACGATCAAGTGGCGGCTCGCGAATGCACGTCACCGGTTGGCAGCCGCGCTCGACTCGCTGCCAGTCGGTACACGTGCGACGACCACCGACCATATCGACCGCTGGATTGCGTCGATGCGAGCGGTGGTCGACTCCGACTGACTCAACACTCGAGCACCTCCTATCAACCTCGGACGCGGCGAGCGAAGCGAAGGGCGGCTTTGCCGGGCGCAGCGGGAGGGGCCTTTGTGAAAGGCCCCTTGGAGGTCAGTACAAGTTTCGGACCCCGCGGACGTCGCCGCGGCCGAGCTTGCGGTTTCTCGACGTGCAGTCCGAGGTGGATGGCGCCATGACTTGGTTGCACTGGGCCGGCGTGTGCCCCAGGCCGTATGCGTGGCCAAACTCGTGCGTTGCGACGCCCCGAAGCGAGTAGCGGTTGTTGCAGTTGTTCGGGACCGCGTTCCCCGCGTACCAGTTCTGGTTGCTGGTGTCGTAGCGCTGGTCCGCCTCGACGATCCGGTACGTGTTCGTGCCGTCGCTCGATGCGTAGGTACAGGTGACAGCAAGCGTGCCGCCCGCGATCGCACCCCAGCCGATGACGTTGTGCCCGTCGGGAGCCTCGCAGTTGATCTGCGAGCCGCTCTTGGTGATGTTGGGTTTGCGAGAGGTCTCGCCGAGATATCGTTGGGTCGCGCTGCTTTCGTCGGACATGCTGCAGCTGTTGCGCTGCTTGGGAATGGCGACGGCTGCGTGTTTGAACGCGTCGATGGCGTTGCTCTTGCCGATCGGGCTGTTCGTGTGCCGGTACGACCACTCCAAACGTGACTTCCACTTTGCGCGAACACCTTGGTTTGCAAACACGTGGGAGTACGACGTGTCGTCGCACTTCGTGGCGCAGGCGGCCGCGGTCCCCTCGGGGGGGCCGAGCAGGTGCTCGTCCGGATGCAGCAGGAAGACCCCACGGTCGGTGTCGTTCACCAGCGTTGCGACGGCAGTGTTTCCGTCTTCATACATGACCTCGACCGCGACCAGGTTGCCCGGCTCCGGGACCCGGACCGTGATCCCGTCCTCGACTTCGACAACGTCACCGGGCTGGGCGCCGTCCACAAACTCCCCCACCTCCACCTCGGCTGGCTGGACGTCCTCGGATTCCTCCGCCTCCGGCGCATCAGGGCCGGCTCCCTCTTCGCCGCACCCTGAGAGCGCGAGGGCCAGGGGCACGAGCAGGGATACGAGCGGTCGAACAGTTCGAGTCATCATGTGAAAGGTCAGTGGTGCTCGGCGGCGAGTGGTTGGCGAAAAAATGCCGACGCAACTTTTTTGCGCAACGCGCGGGATCTCCGTCCCGCGCCGAAAAGTTGAGATACCCGCGCAACCTGTGCCTCCTTGGCAGCATGCGACGCGCTCCCACGTCAACGTTTCGCCGAATCTCCACGGCCGTACTCGGCCTGGCGGCCGTCTCGTTTGCTCCGCTGCCCAGTCTCGCTGCGGACAGCCTGGCGACGCCCATGACCGGGCAAAATGCACGAGAGCTGTGGCCGCTGGATGTCACCGTCGAGATCGTCGATGTGACGCCGACGCGGAACGCGAAGAAAGGCCGAATGCCTCGGGTCATGCGACCGCAATCGGTCACCGTCCGGGACGGCCATCGTCTCAAGTACTCGGCCGTTCTGTTGACCCCCTCCGGCCGGCATCGGCTGGATTTGGCGGTCGTTCCGCACCATCACCCCGACGCGGTGGAGGTCGAGTGGGACCTCGAGGTCGCCGAAGCTCCCTATAAAACCGTGGATGTGGGGGACTACTTGCTCCATCGCCTGGGCGTTGGACCTACGTTGAAGCTTGACGATGAGGCGCTTGTCGTCGCTCGGGCCGACATCGAAACGACCACAGAAGGCCGGCTGCGGCGTCGAGTTCGGGTGGGTGCGCAGGTTTACGAGATCCGCATTCGGGCCGAGGTTTCGCGCGGTTGACACCCCCCCTCGCCGTGATAGAACCGCCTTCAAGTGCCCGCGAAATACCCATAGAGGGTGTTCCGGGACCACTCCCCCGCCAACGAAAGACACCCACGATGCGATCATTTCTGCCCCGCCTCGCCTCGTTCTCCCTCGTCGCTGCAGCGTTCGCTTTGAGCGCGCCGCTCGTGGGCTGCAAGAAACCTGAATACCCCGAGTGCAAGAAGGACAAGCACTGCAAGGCCGACCTCGGTGAGAAGTGCGTCGATGGCAAGTGCCAGAACTGCACCACCGACACCGATTGCGCGGCCAAAGGCCCCAATGGTGAGGACCTTGTCTGCTTTGAGTTCCGCTGCACCGACCCAAGCGCCATCCCCACTGGAGACGGTGGTCAGGGTTCGCTCGGATCCCCATGCACCCAGACCTTCGACTGTGCCGGCGGCCTCGTCTGCACGGCCGGCGCCTGCTCCAGCTGCGTCGACGACCTCTCGTGTGAGGGCGGTACCTGCGATCTGGCCACGGGCACCTGCTCCGGAGGCGGCGCAGGGGGTGGTCAGTGCACAACCGACGACCAATGTGCGATGGATGAAATCTGCGACGGGGGTATGTGCGTCTTCTCGGGGATCGAGGGCGGCGGCACCAACCCATGCGGAATCGACGCAATCTACTTCGGCTTCGACAGCCCGAAGATCCAGCCCGAAGCGCAGGAGCAGCTGGACCAGATCGCAACGTGCCTGGTCGAGCAGGGCACGCTCGTCTACCTCGAAGCACACGCCGATGCGCGTGGCACCGAGGAGTACAACATCATGCTCACCGACCGTCGCGGTCAGTCGGTCAAGAGCTACCTCGAGACCAAGGGTGTCACCGGAGAGAACCTGCAGGTCATCTCCAAGGGCAACCTCGAGGCGATCGGAACCGACGAGTCGTCCTGGTCCAAGGACCGTCGCGTCGAGTTCATCTTTCCGTAGGAATCCATCATGAAGACCATGAGCATCATCTCTCTGGTCTCGCAGCGCACGAGGGCTTCAACCACGGCTTTGGCCATGGTCGGGGCCCTTGGGCTTTGCGGGGTCTTTTCGACGGGCTGCATCGCCCTCAAGGCGGACCAAGACGACTTGGCCAAAGAGGTCGACAAGCTGCGCAAGGAAGTCGTCGCGCAGGACAAGAACACCGAAGAGACGCTGGCCAAGGTCGAGTCGCTCACCGAGCAACTCGAGACCAAGCTCGCCGAACTCGATGAGGTGCTTCGCCGCAACCAGGCCGACCTGGGCCTGCGGGTCGACAACCTCGAAACCGATACGCAGGAGCTCCGAGGTGCGGCCGAGAACGCCGACTTCATGGCGACAGCCGCCAAGCAGGAGCTCACCGAGCTTCGAGGTGACGTGGACATCCGCTTGTTGGCGCTCGAGGAGAAGCTCAACGAGGCCACCAACATCCCGGAGAGCAAGACCGAGCTGTGGGCCGAGGCCGACAAGCAGTTCAAGGCCAAGAAGTACAAGGCTTCCCGGCGACTGTGGCGCACCTACGAGTCCCGCTACCCCACCGACTCCAAGATCGCCGAGGTCCGGTTCAACATCGGTCTCACCTTCTTCAGCGCTCGCGAATATCGCCAAGCGCTTGGTGAGTTCTACCGAGTCATCCAGGAGAGCCCGAAGGACGCCGTCATCCCCGACGCCCTCTACTACTCGGGTCTCGCCTTCGCCAAGCTCGGCCAGTGCCAAAACGCCATCGCCTACTTCGACGCCCTGCGTCAGAAGAAGACCAAGGCGCCGGCGCACTACAAGGACAAGGCCAAGGAGCAGATCGGCATCCTCAAGGCCGACAAGGGCGACATCTGCAGCGACGGCAAGAAGCCCGCGACCGACAGCTGAGCTGCCCTCGCAGCTCGACCCACTCCGCTCCCGCTACAGTGCGACTTCGCAGATGTACGGGAGCGGTGTGACGCAGTCCAAGTCGTTCCAGTAGCCCGTGGCGGCCGCGAGCTGGGTGCAGTCCTCATTGGCGGCGGCATCGTTGGGCTCACCGGCGTTCCAGTTGGTGAACTCCAGCGGGGTGCCGTCGGCCCAGACGAAAGCTCCTTCGGTTCGCAGGTCTGAGAGCCCGATCCAGATGGCCGGGAGCTTGGCGCCGGCGAGCGCGACAACCTCCGTGTTCTCGGCGGACGCGTCGATGACGACCAAGGTGCCGCCGAATCCCGTCTCGCAATGGGCCTGTGCTTCGCTCCAAGAGGAGGGCTCGGGACAGACCGCGTAGCCGCGGGACTCGATCTCAAACAGCGAGCACCCGCCGCAGCTCGTGTTTGTCTCGGCGGGCTCATCGACGAAGCCGTCGCAGTCGTTGTCGACCGCGTCGCAGACCTCATCCACCGTGATGTTGACCGAGGGATCGGCGTCGTTGCAGTCGCCCCCGCTGGGTACATGATCGGGCGGAGGATCACAGGTCATCACGACCGCGTCGTCCGGACCAAAGCCATCGTCGTCCAGGTCCGGAAACCACGGCAGGGGGGTGCAACCGGGCCCCGAGCTCGAGCTCCCGCCCGATGTGCTTCCGCTGGACCCTGCATCGTCGTCCTCGGGCTCGCCCGTGCTCGCGGCCGGGTCCGTCGTCGAAGAACCCGCGGGTTCAGCCTCGGTGTCGGCAGGACGCTCGTCTTGGCCAGCGGTGTCGCATGCCAGGAGCAGCGGGCACAGGAGCACAATCGCGATGCGCCAGGTCATCGTGCGACGAAATCGAGGGAGCTGAGGGCGGCGAGGCAGGTGAGCTCGTCCGGGCGTTCGGCGTTCGTTGCCAACGCTTGGTAGGCGGCGAGCTCGTCTGCGTCGGGGTCCCGGGCGAGGACATCTCGCAGCAACGGCGCTGGGTCGGCGCTGAGGTTGGGATAGCGGGCCAGCCACTGCGCCGAGTTGCAGACCGGCACCAGGCCCTTCACCCAGACGCTCATCTTGGTCGGACTCCACGACAAGTCGGGAGCCACGCCATTGGCGTAGTCATGGTCGCCGAGCATCGTGCGGCGCATGTAGAGCTCGTCGAAGACGAAGTGGTCCTGCTCCACATCGAGGAGTCGCGCGAGGTTGTTCATGCGGACCCCGAACGGCAGCAGCCTGACCTCGTGGTTCGGGACTTCGAATGGGTCTTCGGCGGTTTCGGGTTCGTCGTCCGACGGATCCGTGTCGTCATCCGAGGGGGCGTCGGGCTCGGGTTCCTCGCCGGTGGGCTCGGGAGGGGCGTCATCATCTTGCCCGCCTTCCGGCAGCCCAAGGCCGCCGGGTTGGACATCGACACCGGAGTAGCAGCCCATGGTGAGCAGGGCCGCAAGGGCGGGGACCACAAAGAGTCGGTTCTTCATCGTTTGCGGTCCTTCAGGTGAGCATGAAACTCAGCGGGTTGATTCCAGCGACGTCCTCGAACTCGTCGCAGAGGTCGTCGGGCATCTCGAGCGCGCTCATGACCGTGCGCCACGATCTGGACCCTGACAGGCGGTTGGAGTTGTCGGTCACTGGGGCTTGCGGTGCTCCGCTCTCGTTGGGCACGTGATAGCCGTAGGTGTGTCCGGAGCCCGTGTTGCCGGCGATGCTCACGTCTCCGTAGTAGCCGCCCTTGACGTTGCGGCCCGCCATCACAAACGTGTTCTTCCCCGAGTTGCCGTAGGAGTTTCCGTTGGGGGCACGCCCACCGTCGGCGCTGTAGACGACGATCAGCGTCTGCTCGTAGATACCCGCCGCCTTGAGGGACTCGATGAGCCGGGCCAGTGGCAAGGACGCCTGCAGGCCCATCGTGTTCATGACGCTCTGGGAGCGGGTTTCGTGGACGTCGAGGTAGTCAAACTCCAGGGCGACCGAGCGCGTGACGTCGTTGGAGATCAGCTTGAACGCCCAAGCGACCTGTTCCCAAATATTGGCCTTGAGGTTGTCGCCGACCTGATCGGGGACGCCCGCGCTCCAGTACGCGACCTCTTCTTCGGTCAGCGGCATGGACACGACCTTCGAGTCTCCGCTGTGCCACAGACCCGTCGCCTCGGTGAGGTTGCCGTCGTGTCGTTCGCGGGCGGCGGTGTTGAAGCCGTTGCGATCGAGGAACTTCGAGTCCACGCGCTGGACCGCCTCCGCCAAGAGCTGAGCTTCTTGCGGGGTGGGCAAGATGTTGAGGTCTTCGACGGTGTCTGGGAACGTGTCGAACAGCTCCTGGACGCTTTGGATCCGGGTGAGCTCGCCTTCGGGCTTGGTCCCGGCGAAGTGGCAGACGGTGTGTGCGCGGCTGATGTACTTGAGCGCGATGCCGTTGCGAAGCGTCGGGTCGAGCTGCTTCTGCACGTAGTTGTGCAGGCTCGCTGGGGTGGGCGTGGTGGAGTAGAAGTAGTCGTTGCCCTGCTCGCCAAAGCCGGGCTCCTGCTCCCAGACCGCCGCCTTCGACCCCTGGGTCTTGCTTCGGCCCGGCGAGCGCATTGCGTTGACGGCCTCGTGACCGTGAATCGACCCGATACACAGCTCGTTGGTCTCGCACACCGCGATCGAGTCGAGGTGGGGCATCAGTGCGGTGGAGTCGGGGGTGAGATACAGCCCCTGCCCACCGTCGGTGATCTCCTCGGGCATGTAATACAGGCAGCAGGCGTCGCCCCCTTCTCCACGCGTCAGGTTCTGCGCCGTGGCGAGACTCGGAGGCACGAACACGTGCCCGAAGTCCCACTGGTCGCGCAGGTTGATCTCGATGAGGTAGGTCGGGACCAGGTCTGCCTGCGTGTATGCGTGGGCGGTGCCAAACAGCTCTTCGTTGAGGGCAAAACGAAAGCCCGCTGCGAGCCCGCCGCAAAAGAACGGTGTGCCCACAGCCGCTCCGATCGCCTGCATGAAGCGACGGCGGCGCAGGGGGTGGAGCTCGTTGATTCTCGGTTTCCTACTCATCGGTTACTCCACTCCCGCGACAGCGGCCCGCACGACGTCCTCGTGGGTGAACACCGTCACCACGATCTCTTGCAGCGTCGGTTCATCCGAGATGCCGTCGATGGCCTCACCCAGCGCGATCGCGAGGTGCGGATCGATCGCTTGGCTCGTCCCGGACTCGATGCCAAACGCGTGCGCGAGCAGGTTCTTCGCGGTGCACTGGTCGAACAGTGGACTGTCCGCCAGCACTTCGGTCGCGTGGCGAAGGTTGCCGACTTGCTGTCCAAACATCCACGTGAACTCGCTCTTCGAGGCCTCCGGGTCGTCGAAGTGCGAGGCGTACAATCCGTCCGGGGAACGACCGAGCTCGCCTTCGGGATCTTGAAGCCCGTGGGCGTCGGAGCGCCAGGTCCCGGAGTCGTCGAACTTGACGAAGAGCTGGGCGTGCGCGCCGAACTGCGCATGGCAGGTGTAGCAGCCCGCTCCGTTGCCGAAGCCGCCCTCGGCCTCCTCGACCGTCTGTTCGTCGGGCGTCACTGCGCGGAACATCGGGATGAGGATTTCCTTCTCCAGTGGGGTCTGGATGTCGGCCTCCATGGGGTAGCCGCGACAGGCGAACACCTCGAGCATCTTCTTGGCGCGCCCGAGGTTGAACCGGCCCTTGTTGCTGATCAGGAAAGCCCGGGTCGCGAGGACACCGGCTTCGTACGGAGCGCCCGTGTCGCAATCGGTCATCTCCCCGTCTGCGGTCACGCAGTAGTCGGCGGTCAGCACCGTCGACCAGGGAAGGGAGTCCCGGACGATCTGCGCCACGAGGTTGCCGGGCAGCTCGAAGTCCACGCCATCGCGCTCGCCGCTGACCGAGAGGTCGGTAGAGACCATGTTGCGCATGGCTTCCGCGAACCCGGGCTCGGCGGTCCAGTTGGTCAGGAGCGTGGAGATCGCAGCGTCGCCCTCGGCCTCGATCTGCAGGTTTTCTTCGTACGTCAGCGAGCGGCCAGCCAGCGCCGGCGCGAGACGGCCGAGGTAGAACTCGACCTCGGCCGTGGTGAGCGGCTCGAGCATCTCGGGCTCGGCGGTCCCCGTGGTGTCGCCTCCATCCGGCTCGGTGGTGCCGGTATCCGCGCCCGTTTCCGGCGGGGCGCCTGCCTCTCCGCTGTCGCCACCGCCGCCGGTCGGCTGGTCAGGTAGACCGAGCCCGTTGCCTCCTGCGGACGTTGGATCACACCCCGAAGCCGCGATCAGCACCAGCCCAAGTCCCACTGCCTGCCCTCTCATGAATCCCCCATCACGTGCGCGCAGCGTCCAGTTCCCGTTCGCGGTGTGTTTGTCTCAGCGATAGACGATTTGGCCGCGACGGTATGGAGGCTTACGACCCGGACTCGGTACGGGACAGCGTCGTGCGGGGATCAACCCAGGATGCCCAGCGAGCTAGAACCGAATCGAGAGGCGTCGGCAACCGCAGCCGCGGGCTCTGCAACGACAGACTTGGGCTCCGCTAGGGGAGGCGGCGTTGGTTTGGGCCACCCCACGAACTGCAGCGCTGCGGGGGTCGATGCGACGGGAGCTGCCGGATACTTCTACTGTTTCGCGCTGTAGACTGGGTTCGCTTGCGCCATGAACCCGCCGGGCCGGCGGAATCAGCGCTTGACAGGAATGTTAGTTAGTTTAGTTTTAGGTGTGCGCCGGGCATGGATCCTCTTCTTGTGTACGGCGTGCGGGCCCGTGGTGGATGCAGGCTCCGAGCTCGGCGGATCGACGTCGTCGGCGAGCGAGGGGACCGAGGACAGCACGGCTTCCGTCGAGACCGCTTCAGGCGACGGCCCGTCCGCGGGCGTGACGTCGGCGTCGGGGGCAACCGCTTCACCAACGACGAGCGACGACGGTCCGCTGGAGAGCAGCGGTAGCGATGACAGCTCAGGGGATGGTGGGGTGACGTTCATCGATGATCCCACAGGATCGTGCGGGGACGTTCCCGATGGCGTCCTCGCCCACTGCTCGATCCCCGTCGGGTGTTCGCTGACCGGGCAGGACTGCCCCGACGGAGAGGCTTGTCGTGCGTGGGCCAACGATGGTGGAGACATCTGGAACGCAGAGCGGTGTGTGCCCGTCGACGCCGACCCGGGCCAAGTTGGTGATGCTTGCTCGTTTGAGGGGAGCTCGGTCAGCGGTATTGATTCCTGCGATGTCGGGCTGATGTGCTGGAACGTCGACCCCGAGACGCTCGAGGGCGCTTGCATTGCGTACTGCGCTGGAGATGACCCGGAGCTCGGTTGCGAAGATCCGGCGAACACCTGCAGCGTCCACAACGAGGGATTCCTGCCGCTATGCTTGCCCGCTTGCGACCCGCTCGGAGCATCATGTGGCGATGGCTTCGGGTGTTACCCCGGGTCCCAGGGCGACTTCGTCTGTCTTCGGGAAGGCGAACGCGTGGCGTTGGACTCGCTGTTTCACCCGGAGTGTCCTTCGGGGACATTCCGGACGCCCGAGGACCAGACCGCGGGGTGCACCGAGGGGGAGCCTTGCTGCGCCGCGTACTGCGACACGTCCGAGCCGTCGTCCTGCGGGCTCGATGTTGAGTGTGTTCCGTTCTTCGACCCGTCCGGCGAAGACTTCCCCAACCTGGGCTACTGCCAAGCGGAGACCCCATGAAACCATCACACACCCTACTCTCTGCTCATGGACGCCAAGGAGCCCTGCTCGGGTCTCTCGCCCTTGTGCTCGCGTCCTGCACGACCATCACGACGTTCGGGAGCTCCGACGGCACCGACGGCGAGGCGGAGAGTGGCGACTCGGGTGGGATCATTCCTACCGCCTCGACCGGGGTTCCGAGCAGCGAAAGCGACTCGACGACGGGCACCTCCAGCTCCGGGGGCGCTGACTCCTCTGGAGAAGTCGGCAATTCGTTCTTGAACGCGTCCACGTCCGACTCCGGCCTCTGCGGCGATGTGCTGCCAGACGGAGTGGTCGGGCACAGCACGATCTCCTGTTCGGTCATTCGGCAGGATTGCTGCCCCGGGGATGCCTGCCGGGCGTGGGCCAACGATGGAGGCGGGGTGTGGAACTCGACTCGGTGTGTGCCGGTCGACCCGGATGCGGGATCGGCCGGAGACCTTTGTCAAGTCGAAGGCAGTGACGTCACTGGCCTCGACAGTTGCGGCATCGGCCTGATGTGTTGGGAGGTCGATCCGGACACGCTCGAGGGGACGTGTATCGAGTACTGCAGCGGCACATCGGACGACCCGGTCTGCTCGAACGCGGATGACGTGTGCGGGATCGCCAATGACGGAGTCTTGGCGCTGTGCTTGCCGGGTTGCGATCTGCTGCTCAACGACTGCGATGGCGACGGCGCCTGCATCGAGGCCGAGAACGACGCCTTCGGCTGCATTGACGAGCGCTATACGAGGTGCCCGGCGGGGACGACCGAGATCCACCCTAGCTTCGGCTTGGACTGCGGCATGGATGAGCCCTGCTGCTCCCCGTACTGCGACCTGACCGAAGAGGCGCCGTGTGGCCCAGACCTCCTGTGCGCACCGCTCTCGGAGCCTTATGTCGCGTACCCAGACATCGGGGCCTGCGCGACCATGCTGGAGCAGTAGCCGCGGCATTGCTGCGCTTGGCTTTTGCTTGAGGACCTTGAACTGATGCTCTCTTATCTCTCGAGAATTAACGTCGCTTCCGTGGGCGGTCTGCTGATGCTGGCGTCCTGCACGGTGCTCAATCCAACGTTCGCAGGGGAGGACTCCTCCACCGGCGCAGAGACTTCGGACTCGAGCGTCACCCAGTCGTCCTCCTCGGGTGAGGGTTCCGAATCGTCGGTGAGTGACAGCATTTCGTCGACAACACTCTCCTCGAGCACCGGTGGCGGTGGGACAACGGGCAGCTCCGATTCCTCCGGAGGCGGTGACTCGGTTTCGTTTATCGAACCAACCGGAGGGTGCCGCACCCTCCTGCCCGACGGCGTGCTCGCGCATTGCAGTGTGGACTGCGACGTCTTGGAACAAGACTGCCCCGAGGGGGAGGCATGCCGCGCGTGGGCAAACGACGGAGGTTCGGTTTGGAACGCAACGCGATGTTCCCCCGTGTCGGAGAACCCTGACCAGCATGGGGATCCCTGTACGGTGGAGGGCAGCGCGACCTCGGGAGCCGATACCTGTGACGTCGGGCTGATGTGTTGGAACGTTGACAGCGAGACCCTCGAGGGCGAGTGCATCTCGTACTGCACCGGCACACCTGAGACGCCGATCTGTGAGGACCCCGATCGGACCTGCTCGATCACCAACGACGGGGTGCTCGCCCTTTGTTTCGCAGTGTGCGATCCGCTGTTGGGGAACTGTGATGGCGACAACATCTGCATCCCGGGGGTCAACGATCAGTTCGTCTGTGCCCCTGAGGAAGCGTCGTCATGCCCAGCTGGGATGCTCGACGTGCCCGCCAAGGATGTCGCGGGCTGCATCGAGGACGAGCCCTGCTGCACCCCATACTGTGACTTGTCCGATGCCACGCCGTGCGAACCACAGATGGAGTGCGTGCCGTTCTACATCGACCCCGCGCCCGCCTATATGAACCTCGGAGTGTGCATCACGGCCCTGTGATCCGGGTGATATCTTCGCGCGGTGAGCAAGCCTCGTCGTCACGGAGAGCCCCGCGACTCGGACACGCCTCGTCAGGAGCCGCTGTATTCGGACGACGTCGCGAGTCCGTCGCACGCGGAGCATGCCCGGTCGCTCGTCCAGCGGGTCGACATGGGCGTGTTGTCCACGCAGCACGCAGAACTCGACGGGCACCCGTACGGCTCGATGGTCATCTACGGGCTGCATGAGGGCGCACCGATCTTGCTGATCAGCGGGCTCGCCGAGCACACGAAGAACCTCGAGGCTTCCCCTCGCTGCTCCCTGCTCGTGCACGAGCGTGGTCCCAAGAATCCTCTGGCGCTCTCCCGGGTGACGCTGGTGGGCGAGGGTTCCAAGGTGGTGGGGCCGGAGCGTGAGGCCGTCGCGGCGTCGTTCCTCGCTCGTCACCCGGACGCGGCCTACTACGCCGACTTCACCGACTTCGCCTACTGGCGCATCAACGTGACCGGCGTTCGTTTCATCGGAGGCTTTGGGCGGATGTCGTGGGTCGAGCCCGAGCCGTGGGCCAAGGCCGAGCCGGACCCGCTGCTGGATGGGGCGAAGGGCATCATCGAGCACATGAACGAAGACCACGCGGACGCCCTTCGTCTGTACTCCGAAGCGTTCAGTCGCTCGGGGCCGGTCCCCGAAGCGGTGATGACCGGGGTCGATCGCTATGGCTTCGAGATGTCGGTGACGACCGACCAGGGCGCACGTCCCGTTCGCATCGCGTTCGATGCTCCGGCGACGGATACGACCGCGGTGCGCAAGGCGATGGTGACCCTCGTCAAGCGCGCCCGGGAACAACTCGGCCGCGAGAGCTGAGCTGTGGGTTGTGCTCGGCGGTCACGGTCCACGGCTCAAGCAGCGTAGCGGCAGCTGGAGCTACGCAGTTCTCCAGGGCCCGCTGCGCGACGTCGAGCCGCTGCTGGGCCGTGAGTCGACCGCAGGCGCGCAGCAGCGACGGGTCGAGGTCGTCGGAGATCGACACCGCGCGAGGCACGGCATCTTGGGCCTGCGTGAACGCAGCGGCCACGGCCGCCCGCAGGGATGCGTCACCACGCTGAAGCATCCAGGCGAGCGCTGACCAGGCGAGTTCGGCATGGCGAAGCTCTTGCTCCGCGATCTCCGACAGAATCGCAGCGACCGCGGGATCGGTGGCGCGGGACGCCGCGAGTCCAAGCTGCATGGCCGAGACGGTCTCCGCGATACAGCCCTCGGTTGCGAGCGAGACCGCCGAAGCGACCGGGTCGGCTGCGTTCTCCAGGGCTCCGTCGACCGCCAGCGCATCGGGACCCAGCTCCACGCCTCCATAAGCGCGTGCCAGACCGAAGAACGCACGGGCGTGCTCGACCTCATCGGCCATCGCTGCTTGCGCACCCGCGATGAGCGACGAAGGAGCGCCGACGCTGATCAGCTGCAGGACGAACCGCGAGAACGACGCCACGGATGCTGCTTCGTGGCACCCCTCTGCCGCCCAAGCCTCTGACAGGATGGACCGAGTCGAAGCCGAGAGCCCCACGAGGTTCGGGGAGCAGGGACGTGACCAGTCGTTGCGCCGCACCACACCGGGGACTCGGGCATCCCCTCGTACGAGGAACGGACGACCTGGGCATGACTGGCCCGGGGTGATGACGACCCACGAACAGCATGTCGTCTCGTCAAGAGAGAAGGGTTCGCATGCAACCCGCTCGGGTGATCCGCTGCATACGAGGCAGTCCCAGGCGGCATCGAGGTAGTCGTCCTCCGTCTGCGTGTCACAGGCAGCGTCGGCCACCCGATCGATGCAGATCGGATGGAGGATCTCGTACGGCGCGAGTTCAGCTGCACAGTCAGGCGCTCCATCCACGGGATCACAGGAGATGTCGAATTCGCCCACATCGGGGATCTCGCCGATATCGAAGAACTGATCTCCGAGATCGAATCGAGGGCCCTCGTCTTCTCCCCCCGTGTTGGGGAAGGTCGGGTCACCGGAGGTGGTCGACGCGGTGGTCGTGGCGGAGGAGACCGTCGCCGTGGTCGTGGTGTCCGATGTCGTACCGGAACTCGAGCCGTCACCGGTCTCCCCGCCTTCTGTGCCGACGACGGGCCCACAACCCACGCCACCCATCGCCATCCCCAACGCGACCGCCGCACGAAGTCTATTGGCGATGTCCATCCATTCCATCGTGTCTAGGGTCTCGCGTCCGGTCCACGGTGACAATGCCATCGCCACCGGCGCTGGTCGCCGGATCGGCTACGGGGCTTGAAGTCGGTGCAGCTCGGCCGCGATTTCCAGCCCGTCGTCGGTCTGCGTCTGGCAGTGCAAAACGACGACGGAGGTCTGTGCATCGAGCGCGTGGCCGGTGCCGCCGCTGCAGCCCTCGACCGTGTGCTCCCATTGACGGTCTTCATCCTCGATGCCGGCGTATGCCGCGACCGCACAACCGGCGCTTGGGTCGAGGCTCTCGGCACAGTTGGAGCGCTCCTGGCTCAAGTAGCCGGTCGACGAGTAGGGGCTGCGCAGGACCAGGTCGGGATCCGTGACCACGGTCGAGAGGATCGTGGCATCGGGAGAGACGGTGACAAGCGTCAGGTCATCGACGTCGACGACCGCAAGCGCGTTTCCGTCGGCGTCCAGTCGCAGCTCGGTGACGCGATCGGTGCCCCCGCTCGCCGGAAATCGGAGCTCGGCGATGGTCTGCAGGTCGTCGTCGACCCATACGAGCCACGCGTCGGCTTGGGAACTCGCCGGGGACGTTCCCCAGCTCCCGCCGAGCAGAAATCCATGCGCGTCGGATGCGAGGACGGAGTCGAAAAGCGTGCCGCGACCGTCCGGGTTGGTCCAGGTTCGCGTGCCCACGACTGCGCCGAGGCTGTCCAGGTGTACGGCCCACCCGTACACCGCATTCGGGTTGTCCTCAGCCAACTCGAGTCCGACCGCGATGGCTCCCCCGTTGCCGGTCGCCGCAACGCTTCGCGGCCGGGAGGGGAGCGTGGTGGTCCACTGCGGTTCGCCGTCGGCGGAGAACTTGGAGACTTCGTTGTTGGACTCTTCGATGTCGGAGTAGTCGACGATCGAGATGAAGACCGAGCCGTCCGCTCCGGTGGCGAGACCGGTGAGGTCGAGGTCGTCGGACTCGCTGAACTCGTTCTGTGGAAAGGGGAACGAGCGTTCCCACAGGAGTCCGCCTTCTTCGGCGAACGCGCCGACCCAGAGTCCGTCGTAGACGGTCAAGTCGCCGAACGTTCCTTGGTATCCGCTGACGCCGGCGGCGACGATCGAGCCGTCCGCACGGACGTCGATGTCGTGAATTGATCCGCTGTCCAGGATGCCAAGGAGTTCACTTTCCGCGGCGGGGACCAGGTCTTCGCCCGATTCGCTCTCGGACTCGGAACCTGCAGTGGGTTCGTCGCCGAGAGACTTCGAGCCGGGGTCGCAGGCGAGACCTGTCGCAACGCAAGACAGGCCGATGAGAAACGCTGAGTGCTTCAAGTTCATGGCTATGTCGGTTGAGTGCACGCGCGGCTCCAAACCCGTCACTGTGCCGACGAAGTTTTTTCGTCGCGTGGGAGACCGCATCGCGCTCGGACTTTGGTGGCCAAGGCGCTGCGGGGATGGGCGCGCACAAACGCAGCGCCTGACCCGGTATCGGTTCGGTCGACCATGCACGCTGCGCTCGCCGCGATGGCGTTGCGCTCGGTAGCGAGCTGCGGCGCGGCGAAACCATCACGATGAAAGTCGCACAGCGCGAGCGCCTGCTTGGGCTTGCCGCGATCCAGTGCAGCTTCGGCTCTCGCGATGAGGTCGGCCTCGGCACGCAAGGCGTCCGCCGTCGTGGGTGCAGGCGCATCGGCTTGGCGGGGCGCACGAGGGGCCCGGCGCGGCTCCGCTGGCGTCACGTTGGGCGTCTC
>OJGU01000029.1_pt1 | contig 118911 bp, 100 predicted proteins | sample 1594741 | NCBI WGS metagenome assembly OJGU01 (sample SAMN05416841, study PRJEB24817) | seawater metagenome | isolation source: Sea water | place: Canada:Atlantic | collected 2013-07 | reverse complement strand
ACGAGATGTAGAGAGGTCTCGTGGGCTCGGAGATGTGTATAAGAGACAGAGGCAGAACACGCTTACGAAACGAGCTTGAGGACACTGACTATATAGGTGGTTGGGGTTTGTTCGATGATTCTCTTTTTTCACTCGCGTTAGAGCAATTTCATGACTTGGCTGACAACGGGCAACCCTTCAACCTAACACTGCTAACGGTAGACACGCATCACCCCATTGGTGAGCCCTCTGCCTCTTGCAGCCCTTACCCAATTATCGACAACTCGATTCTTCATGCCGTGCACTGCACAGACTATTTGCTAGGCAATTTTATCGAACAAATAGAACAACACCCAGCGTACGACGACACCTTGGTAGTGCTTGTCTCAGACCATCTTGCCATGCGCAATAATGCCTTTTCTTTATTCCCGCGAAATTATGAGCGCAGACTTTATTTCAATGTTTTGAACACTGGAGAAGCTGCAGAGGTTAAAAAGTTTGCGACGCCTATGGATCTGCCGCCTACCTTGCTAAGCTTTTTAGACATAGAGCATGATGCTAGTTTTCTTGCCGGCATCAATCTTTTAGATACGCCGGCGGCACAGGCGCAAAGAGATGTTCGCGATAACCGTCGCCTAGACGCCATTCGTTATCTCAATAGCAATCATCTCTCTACGGTTAAAAGCCAGATCGTCTACTCGCTGAAAAGTTTTCCGACAGACTCTATTGAGTTTTCACCAGGGGTTGAGAACATCAGTTTTTCTGAACAAGGGTTGAGTTTCGACTCCACAACAGATGATCCCTATTTTATGCTCCCCGCTTTGCCAGGAGTTGATTACGATAGATCCTCACTCCTTTTAAGCCTTCAGAACGATGAATATCTAGAAACCAAAATTTATTTTAAGCGCCAAGCAGATGAAGACTACTCTGAAGAAAACATCATCAAACGCAACATCAACGCAGGTTTGAATCAGTTGATTTTTGATTTAAGCGGAATTGCCAACGAAAGCCGCGTTCGAATCGATCCTGGCCATATCCCAGGCGGCTACTCAATTAAGGAAATAGAAATTAGATCTGAATAACAGAGCCCTCTGGCCTATAGAAACCTGCGCTGATGAGATCACCTAGGCGCAGTTGTTCTGACTTGCGGCGTAATTCCTCAAGGACGAAAAGCACGCTATTGAGAGGATAAAGACGGAAAAGTGTGAAGTGGCGCAACCATAGAGCTATGACTCTTGTTTGAAGGTTTTGGTATTATTCGGTGTTTTACGCAATTTAGGCTTCAGCGTAATAATAAAGACGGCTAGCAAGGTTAATTCCAAAGCAGTAATGCTTTGTAAGTATTTGTTATTAGTAATAAATAAATATTTACGAAAAGTGTGGACAAACGCTTAAATAAGCTCGACACTGCGCGCCGCTATTGCTTCACCCACAATGTAGCTAGACGAGACTTTGGTCTCACGGAGAATTGAATGAAGAATGTAAGAAACACCGTTCCTAAACAACTATGCTTGCTCGCATGTTTGCTAAGCCCAGTTGCAGCTTTTGCGGCTGAACCAGGGATTTATGGTGGTCTGAACCTAGGTCTAACCTCTTCGCGCATCGACAAGACTCACGTCACTGATGCCTTGATTAAGCCAGGCTTTACTTACGTTAACCGTCGCGCTGATACTCGCGACACAGGTTTCAAGGTTTATGGTGGCTATCAGTTTACTTCTAACTTTGCTTTAGAAGTTGGCTACTATGATCTTGGCAGCTACAACAATGATGTTGGCGTTTTACCATCTGGCACTTTGTTGAGCGACACTGCTGTAAAAGGCTTCAACTTAGACGCAGTGGTTACATTGCCAATCACTGACGCATTTGACGTATTCGCTCGTGCAGGTCTTAACAATGCACGCGTTGAAAGTGACTATTTCGGTACAGGTTATGCCGCTGCTGGGACTTACCCATCAGGACACCGCCGCGATACTCATGAAAAATTCGGTGTGGGTGTTGCCTACGAGTTCAATGACAAGGTTAGCGTACGCGTAGAAGCGGAGCGTTATAACTTTTTAGACGCCACTAAGCGCGACGCTAACATTAATATGTTGTCTGTCGGCCTAGTTTATCGTCTTGGTCAAAAGAAGCCTGCTCCTGCACCTGTAGTAGCAGCACCTGCTCCTGCACCAGCGCCAGTGGCACCAGCTCCTGCGCCTGCACCAGAGCCAACAATCACTACTTTGTCAGCTGACTCTTTCTTCGAGTTTGATAAAGCTGAGTTATTGCCAGAAGGTAAGCGTGAGCTAGACCTACTCGTGACTAACTTACGTGGCGCCGAGTTTGAAACGATTAAAGTCGTAGGCTATACAGACCGTCTTGGTCGTGCCGCTTACAACTTAGATCTATCACGTCGTCGTGCTGAGTCAGTAAAAGCGTACTTGGTTGAGACAGCGCGCATTCCTGCTAGCAAAATCAGCACTGAAGGTCGCAATGGCTCAAACCCAGTGACGACAATGACACAATGCCCAGGCACTGTGGCAACTGCACAACTAAAAGCCTGTTTGCAGCCAGATCGTCGCGTAGAAGTTGAAGTCACTGCAAAGCGATAAGCTAAACAGTTAAGCAAAAAAAAGGGGGCTTCGTGCCCCCTTTTTCGTTCCTATTGATCCCGCGCCGGTGGGGTCCAATCACATTCCGCACACTCATTGGAGATATTGTGCTCTGCGAGTACGTCAAATATAAAATCTCTCCATACCTCATTCGGTTGCCATACAGTGTTCATATCGGCTTTCGCCTGCGCCAACGGTACACCTTGATACACCACTCGATATAAAAGGCTAAACGCTGTTGCTCGTGCATTAACTTGGCAATGTAGGATCGTTTTGCTGTTCGGCTCACGCTGCATGGCGTCAGCAAACGCATTGAAATCACGCACTGTTGGATTATTGAAATCCACAGGAATATGCAAATAGTCCATACCAAGATCTTTCACTATTTGATCTTCGTCAGGAATAGCCGTGCGACCATTGTTAAAAGCTATATAGATCACGCGTTCATAACCCTGCTCTTTCAACAACGGAAATTGCTCACGGCTTGGCTGCCCCGCGCTAGAGAACAGTGGTGTGTATTGACGATAATTCAGAATCGCGTCTAGGGTATCACCTTGCTCTTGTGCATGGACACTGGCAACGCCAAGCGCTGATATAACCCCCACCGCACTTATTAGTGCTAGACCTTTTAGTTTTCTTTTCATGTGACTTAGAGAAACGTTCATACGGGTACTACCTCCAGTTGTACGCCAGAGTCCTTCCAGCGCGAATTAGCTTCGAAGAATACCCTAGAAAAATAGTGCCCGCCAACTTTACAAATGACCGCCTAGGCCCCATAAAGGTTGACTATGAACAAACCAAAACAACCTAGCGCCCTGTTCGATACGCTTGAAGAGATGCCCAACCCCTTTAAGCACCCAGTTCGAACATTAGACGCCTTAGTGGCGAACAGCCCAGAAAACGCCTTAGCTGACTATCAATACGCTAGCGAGTTTCTCTACAGCTATAGGGGTAGCCCCGACACGTTCTCAACTTATCGACGCGAGATCGAGCATTTCCTGCAATGGAGCTGGTTAATTGCTGACAAATCATTAGTGGATATTAAGCGTGAAGATATAGAAAGCTATGTCGCTTTTGCCAAAGAACCACCCAAACATTGGATTGGCGATAAAAATGTGGCCCGGTTTATCTCACAGGCGGGCCTGCGCGTGCCTAATCCCCAGTGGCGGCCTTATGTTAGCACTCAAGGCGAGTACGCCATTTCGCAGTCAGCGTTGCAGTCACTGTTTAGTGTCTTGAGCAGTTTTTTTAACTTTCTTATACAAGAGAGCTATTTGGCGGCCAATCCAGTGTCGCAGATCCGCCAGAAGAGTAAATTCTTACGCAAACAGCAATCCAAGAAGCAGGTACGCCGCTTATCACCCCAGCAGTGGCATTATGTCCTCGCTGGCGCTGAAGAGTTAGCAGAGAAAGATCCAGCGAATCATGAACGGACACTTTTCATAATGAATGCTCTATTTGCTATGTATTTAAGGGTCTCAGAGCTTGTTGAAACCCCGCGCTGGGCTCCTCAAATGGGGCATTTCCAACGTGATTCGGATGGCAATTGGTGGTTTTTGACTGTCGGCAAAGGCAATAAGGAGCGTGAGATCTCAGTCAGCGACAATATGCTCGACGCCCTGCGACGTTATCGCGACTCCCGCGGAATGACGGCACTGCCATTACCCGGGGAAGCCACCCCACTGATTCATAAGACTCGCGGTAAAGGCGGAATCACCAGCACTAGGCAAATACGGGCCATTGTGCAAAAAACTTTCGATTTTGCGGAAGAAAAACTGCGGGCAGCCCATCTGATAGAAGAAGCGGACAGACTAGCGGCAGCCACGGTGCACTGGTTACGTCATACAGGGATCTCAGAGGACGTCAAAAGCAGGCCTAGAGAACATGTCCGTGACGATGCTGGGCACGGCTCTAGCGCCATCACAGACCGCTATATCGACATAGAACGCGCAGAGAGGCACGCGAGTGCGAAAGAAAAGCCGATAAAAAGCTAAGTTTTCGCTTCAAACCCCTCAATCATGGGTTTGCGCATGTTTTAGATTCCGTTAGACTGATTTTCAAACTAATGGATTGCAAACTGGGACACTTAAGGGCTAGCAATTGCTTAGCCCCATGGTTTATAAGTAGTCATCGATTCAACGAAATACAAAGACTAAACGGTGTGATGCAATATGAGAAAAGCTGAATTCTCGCTTATGCGACAAAAAGGCCGCCAGGGCTTCAAAGCTGTGAAAACCCTATCACCCATTATCGCCCTACTGATCTCCTTTGGAGCCAGTTCTGTGCAGGCACAGGAAGAGCTAATCCTCAATCCTGTCTTAGATGTAGACTCTTTATATACTGAGTTGAGCTCTGAGCCTATCTATGGGCGAACAGCAGCCGAATTACTACAGGAGCTAGAAGATAAACACTACTCGCGCGTGTTGTTCGATGACCAGTATTCCAGCCAGCTTTTTGATGCTTATCTTGAGGCCTTAGACGGCTCCAAGCTGTATTTCTTGCAATCAGACATCGATGCATTAGAGGAATACCGCAATGCCCTAGATGACACGCTCAAAAGTGGCAGCATTGACCCTGCCTTCGAGATCTACAATCTATACCACCGCCGTTTGCTCGAACGCCTTGTATTCGCGATTAATCAAGTTGAAGAATCCCTGGCCTCATTCGATTACACGCTCGATGAAACTATTGAAATTGACCGTGAGGACGCCCCTTACGCTACGACAAGTGCAGAGCTTGACGAGCTATGGCGTCAACGCGTCAAAAATAGTGCGTTGAGCCTCAAGCTTGCTAATCTCGATACCGAGACGATCAAGGAACGACTGAGCAAGCGCTATCGCAATCAGCTAAATCAAGTGCTCAAAACCAATAACCGGGATGTGTTCCAGTCTTATCTCGCAACGGTTGCTAGCACGATTGACCCTCATACGAGCTACTTCTCACCAAGAGACTCTGAGAACTTCAATATGAGCCTCCGCCTGTCCCTTCAAGGCATTGGAGCTCAGTTGACCACAGATGAGGAGTACACAAAAGTCGTTGAGCTCATCAAGGGCGGCCCTGCTGAGCGTGGCAAAGAACTAAAAGCTGGCGACCGTATTATATCGATAGCCCAAGGCGTTGATGGCGAGCCTAAAGACGTCGTCGGCCTTCGCTTAGATGACGTTGTAGATCAAATACGCGGTGAAAAAGGCACAGTCGTACGCCTTACCGTCATCCCTGCCGATGCCACCGGTGAGGCCCAAGCACACGAGGTCACCATTACGCGCGACACGGTTAAACTTGAGGATCAATCAGCGAAAAAAGAGGTAATAGAAGTAAGCTACAACGGCAATGACTACAAAATCGGTGTCATTCAATTACCAACCTTCTATTTCGACTTTGAAGCAGCCGCCGCTGGCCAGCCTGATTTCAAAAGCTCAACTCGTGACGTCAAAGTGTTGCTTGAAGAGCTTAAAGCCGAGGGTGTTGAGGCTATCGTGATGGACCTTCGCGACAATGGCGGTGGCTCACTCACAGAGGCCAATGATCTTGTTGGCTTGTTTATCGATACTGGCAATACCGTACAGATTCGCTATTCAGGCCTACGCAACGGCTTTGTGCGCGCCTATGGTGACGGCAACCCAGAGGTGACCTATTCGGGGCCGTTGGGTGTCTTAGTCAATCGTGCCAGCGCCTCCGCTTCGGAGATCTTTGCCGGTGCGATTCAAGACTACCAGCGCGGCATCATCATGGGGGGGCAAACCTTCGGTAAAGGCACTGTGCAAGAGATTATTCCGATGAACTATGGGCAAGTGAAACTTACCCGTTCTAAGTTCTATCGCATCTCTGGTGCAAGTACTCAGCATCGAGGCGTTATGCCTGACATCCTTTTCCCTGATCGCTACACAGCTATCGAAGAGATGGGTGAAAGTAATCTTGATGGCGCGCTACCTTGGGATACTGTGCGCCCAGTGGAGTACAATACTTACTTCCCAATCAAAGACATACTAACCGATCTTCAAGTTAAACATGACGAGCGTGTATCAAGCGACCCAGACTTTATCTACCTTGCAGAGCAGATCGAACGCTCACGCGAGTTACGTGAACGCACTACTCTCTCACTCAATGAAGAGAAGGTTCGTCAGGAGCGCGATGAAAATCGCCGTGCCGAGTTCAACGCCAATAATATGCGTCTTATGCTCAAAGGTTTGCCAATCGAAGAATGGGAAGAGCCTTCTGAGGAAGACTTAGACCCTGAAAGCGTTGCGATCGTTGAAACCGAAGAAGAGGAAGCCGAAGACGAAGTGCAAGAAGAGGATCCATTGCTTGTAGAGAGCAGCTATATCCTAATCGATATGGCGCACCTGCTAGGCAACCCAATGACTGCCAATGCCGATAAAGGCAATATGAAAGCAGCCTCACGTTAATGCAGACAAAAAAAAGCCCTCAATAGTGAGGGCTTTTTTTTTAGCTTCCTAGACGATAACGCAGCTTAACCACTAACTGGCTGCCAAGCGGGTCATCCCAAGAGTTTTCGAACATCTCGTCAAAGCCTAGCAAGGCAGTACGACGGTTATCCCCTTTCGTGTACACCACAAACAGATCGGACAATGGCGCGATCTGCCAGCGATAGCGCAGCTGGAAATTCAATTGCGATAGACCGAAACTGTCCGTTGGGCCAGCAGGCTTAGCCACTTTTATCAAATCCCTGTTCTTGGTCAACGCATTAGCAGGCAAGTTATAAAATTCGTCTTCTTCTGCTTCGATCCCTACCCATTGCAGTGCGACGCTCAGCTGCTGGCGTGAAGTGAGGTAATACTCAAAACTCGCATCAAAACGCCACTGCTCGGCCTGGAAGGTCGTGAAGTTTTGGTTTTCTTGGTGCAACAACCATCCATCACGATCGTCGTAGTTTAGCTTAGTCGTTAGTGCAATATTATCGCGAGGGCGCCAAGTAATGCCGGCATCAGCGCCGACACTATCGCCTCCTACGAACTCACCAGAGGTGCTAAGGCCAAAGCTATAGCTGACAGGACGCGCCGTGTTAGTTTGATAGCTGAAACTAGAGTTGGTTCGCTCTGCAGTTGCAAACGTGCCATTACCAAAGCTGTTAAGATCGTCATAGCGTTTTGGGAAGTGCTGTAGCGCTACGTTCACACGGTCGAGATTATTCAATGTAATCGCTGCGCTTAGCACCGGAATCGCATTGTTTGTACGGTCACCGTTACTGTTCTCCTCATAGCGCAGGAACGGCGTGAAACGGAAATTACGCACAATCTCTAAATCCGACTTCACCCACTCAAAGCGATACCAAAGCTCTCGTGAATCGTTGCGTTCCTGAAAACCGAAATCATTCACGTAGAACGTATCGTCCAGGTAGGTCATCTGGAAGTTGTGCTTAATGCCCTGCCGAGGCGTGTAGACGACATCGGCAAACATACCGGCACCATCGCCAACAAGATCAGTCTCAGAACGAATTAGCTGACCGTCAATATTCCATTTGCCGCCGTTAGTAAGGTAATGGAAATCCACTGCATGGACTTGCGCATCTGAATCTGGGTGCTGAACCACCGAACCGATATAGCCCAAACCGCGGTAGGCGGCACCTTGGCTATCTTCATAGATCATTCTGAACGCGGCAAAGTCGCGGCCATCTTGGAAGTAGCGCTGGCCACCGGCTAAGAATTCACTCTCGTCTTCAAAGGCTGTCATCAAACCATAACGCACAGCGCCAAGCTGCCCTGTGGCCTTCACAGCGCCAAGTAAGTCTGCAGGGCGAATACGCTCACGCGTGGGCAAGCTAACCCCTGCAGGAAGCTTTGGCGGCCTTGGTCGTGCCCCAATGCGGCGGGTATTCACAATCGAGAGCCGTTTACCATTGCTGCCGGTCGAGCGTGGAGTGGTATTGAACACTTCTTGCCCTTCTTGGAAGAACAAACGCTTTTCCGGGAAAAACACTTCATTCGCGGTCAAATTGACCACCACGTTATCCGATTCTGTCGATCCAAAGTCTGGGTTAGCAGCCGCGGTGAGTTGGAAGTTGCTCGAAGGGCGCCAAAACACATCGAAACCAGCTTTGTAGTCCACATCACTGTCGATCTCATCGAAGGTAGAAGACACATAAGGGAAGACGCTCCATTGTTGGCGCACATCAACCCCTTCAAGCTCGAGCTTCGGCAGGCTGCTCATAAAGATCGAGCTCGACTCAGGAATCGCCGGCCAGGCCCAAGTTTGGTTTAAGTAGGCAACTTTGCGCTCTGTGTAAACGCCTATTTGGCGCACGCCATCTTCACGAGGCATTGCCATCTGCCCCCAAGGTACATAGAACTCAGCGCTCCAACCTGAATCGGTTTGCTGTGTTGCCCCATACCAAGCGCCATCCCACTGCTTCGCGTAATTACGCTCCGGCAGTACCGTTCCATCAGCCTGGTTATCCCCGAGCGCTAAGGTCATCCAATAGCCGAACAGGCCTTCGCCAGAAGTATCCAGAGTAATAGAGACTGAGTCGCGGTCGATATCAATATTATCGCGGGCGGAAATACGCTGAACGATACTGTCAGTGGCTTGCTCTAAGTCAAAAGAGATATAAATGCCGCGGTCTGTATAGAAAATTCGAACATCGCTATCAAAAGGCACACTCTCTAAGGTATCCGGGTCGATCACGCGCATTTGATTGATCGGCGCCACTTGTCCCCACGCACCCTCATTGATGAAACCATCTACCTCTATGTCAGCCGTTCCATGATCGAAACGTTGCAAGGGCAAAGCGACGCCATCGTTAAGGGTCAGCTCTACCGCTGAAGCATTAGAGTTTTGAGCAAAACTGGGGGCACAAACGCAGGCACTAAGCATTAGTGCGGGAACAACGGCACGGAAATTCAATCGGGTCACCATTAATTATTGTGATTTTTAAGGCATAACTGCCTGAAAGGGACGAAAAAAGACGCGTAGAATAAACGCTGCACCAAAATGAGTCCAGACTAGAGCCCCAGATTGACTGAGCCTAGGCGTTCAATTAATCCGGGGGTTCATATTTAGTCGCGCAGAAACCTGTATTAGAGCGGGGCGCACTCCTCGCCTAGGTAACCACCGCCACCGCAGTAGTCCAAGTGTTGGACCTGAATGTGAATCCCATCTGGGTCTGAGAAATACACCTCTGGCGTGCCACCCTCAGCACCGCCTCGATTAGGCATCCGCAAGCTGACCCAATGCACTAAAGGAGGAGTATTGGCTGGATCGTTGCGTGGTGTGATCCCTATACTTTCAAGCTTTGTCTGGATCCCTTCGACGGTGAAATCTTCGACACTTAAACTAACGTGGTCGATTCTAGCAGGCCGAGTTGGCCGCCCTTCGGCAGCACCGCCTACGTACATCAAGAACTGCTTGCCGTCACCTACCCCAACCGTTGGCATTGTCGGGCCTTGGTAGGACTGATACTGCAAGCCAAACAAATCTAGATAAAACTGGTTGGTATTGGGCGCATGGCTCATGAAATTGGTGAAGTGATTGATGTCATCTAGCGCCATAAGCCCACCGTCTAAAGGACTGACGTTTTCACACTGGCCACTTGGATCGCCGCAGTAAGAAGGCGCGCATAGCTGCAGGTTTAGCCCTTCAGAGTCAGCAAATGCAATGACTTGGTCGTTGACTTGCCAAAATTGCATGGCTCGCTCTAAGGGGTTGTTCTGCGTCGCAGCCGCAGGGTTCTCGCGAAACCCATTGGCGCGTAATTGTGCCGCAATGTCGGCTGCATTGAAGTTACGCACACTCAAACCGATATGCGTAATGCCAGGCTGCTCACCCGCTTGCGTGGGTCGCAACGATAAGAACCGCGGGCCATCGCCGATCTGTAAACAAACGGTGTCGCCCACACGTGCTTGCACAGGCATGCCGAATACTCTCTGATAAAAGGCCACTGAGCGCTCTACATCACTAACGCGCAATCCAAACGTGTGCAGTTTTTGGACATCGATTGCATCACTGGCGCTTTGCGCAAACAACGCGGATGAAAAAGGTGCAAGGCTCGCGAATTGCAATAGTCTGCGACGCATAGGGTTTGCTGTCTCCTGCCCATTGCCCTTCTTTGACGTGTAATCTTGTCTAGTTTTCATTATTATCTCCGCTACATTTTAAACAAAAATGGCCCTGAAGCATTGGAATTGGACTATAACGCGCGCAAGCGAATTCACAAAATGAATCCTCGTTAATAGTCGCAATCCCGATTGCACAATTCATCTTGGAAACTGTCGCTTATGCTTATCAAATCTCTAAAAACCTTTAGTGCGCTATTAGGTGCAACGGCACTGGCTGGTGCTGCAACACTTAGCAATGCGCAAACCACACTTATTAGTGATGTGCATGGCTATACGATCAATGAAGACCATCAAATGCTTGAGTTTAGTGCATTACAGTTCACCGACGGCAAGATCGACCGCATATATAGCGCAGGCGAAGCACTCCCACAGGACTCTGATATTATTCGCATCGATGGCAATGGCCGCACATTACTGCCAGGTTTGGTCGATGCCCACGGGCATGTATTAAGCTACGGCTTGAGTCTGCTGCGAGTCGACTTAACCGGCACAAGCTCGGAAGAAGAAGCGGTAGCCAGAATTCGTGAATTCCAAGCACAAAACGGCAATCTAGAGTGGATACAGGGCCGAGGCTGGAATCAGGTTCTATGGTCTAGCAATGAATTCCCTAGCGCCTCTACCCTAGATGAATTCTTTGGCGATACCCCGGTTTGGCTTACGCGTGTGGATGGCCACGCCGGTTGGGCCAATAGTGCCGCCATGGATCTAGCCGGTGTTAATGCCGCAACACAAGACCCCGAAGGTGGGCAGATCATTCGCGATGCTGAGGGACGACCAACCGGCACATTTGTCGATAATGCGATGGACCTTGTGACTGCAAACATTCCTCAATTAAGTATCGAGGAGCAGGCATTCGCTTTGCGCCGATCAATGCAAGCGCTAGCAGCACAAGGGTTGACCAGTGTGCACGATGCCGGCATCTCGGCTAGCACTTTGCAAGCCTATCAACTGTTATTGGAAGAAGGCCCCTTGCCTATTCGTGTCAATGCAATGCTTGCCGCAGGCGATCCGCAATTGCCCGAGCTACTAGCGGCGGGACATATTGCTAGCGCTGATGGCACCTTTACCGTGAACAGCATCAAGATATCGGCTGATGGCGCGCTCGGCAGCCGCGGCGCGGCCTTGATTGAAGACTATAGCGATATGCCCGGCCACCGTGGTCTATTATTGCTAGACCCGCAGCGTATGCACGAGATCATGAGAATGGCGATGGAAGCGAACTTTCAAGTCAATATCCACGCAATCGGCGACAATGCTAACAAGATTGTTTTGGATAATTTTGCCGTGTTGATTCCTGAGACTGGCACACGAGATTTACGCCACCGTATCGAGCATGCGCAAATATTGCGTTACGAAGATATTTTGCGTTTCGCCGAGTTAGGGGTAATCCCCTCCATGCAGTCAACCCATGCGACGAGTGATAAAAACATGGCACAAGACCGAATCGGAGAAATCCGTATTCAAGGCGCTTATGCGTGGCGAAAACTCATTGATGCAGGCGCCATCATTGCCAATGGCTCTGATTTTCCGGTGGAGTCCCCTAATCCGTTCTATGGCTTGCATGCGGCGATCACCCGCCAAGATCATGACAATATTCCTGAAGGTGGTTGGTTCCCAGAAGAGAAAATGACAGCCACAGAAGCCTTTGCAAGCTTTACTGTAGATGCCGCTTATGCAGGCCATCAAGAAGATGAGCTGGGCACTTTGACGCCAGGCAAAGCAGCGGACTTTATCTTGGTAGATCAAGATATTTTTGCCGACTCTCCCACTCAGATTTGGCGAGCAACGGTCTCTGAGACTTGGGTCAATGGCACACAGGTTGTTGCTAATTAGTATGCTGCATTGCCAGAGGGTAGCCCCCTCTGGCAATGCCAGTGATCATTCCTTCGTATAGCCGGTAAGCAATTGCCGCATTTCTTTACGCAATAAGACAATGCCGAACAGGTTGGGCAAGGTCATCACTACTACCGAAACCGCAGCAAAATTCCATACGATTGTCGTGTCGGTGAACGACGCCACAAAAAACGCTAAGCAATACACAACTCGATAAGGCATCACTAGTTTTGGGCCAAACAAATAGGTGATTGCTCTATCGCCATAGTAAGACCATGCAATGGCCGTAGAGAATGCAAACAAGATAAGCGCTATCGAAACGATGTATTGGCCGCCAGAGCCAAACAGCCCCTGATTAAACGCAATCGAAGTCAACGCAGCTGAATGCACCAAAGACTTTCCGGTAAGCTCGACGCCCTCATCAGTAAGCACACCATCTTGTACGTTTAATTGCCCAGTAAAGGGTTCGCCGTCGACGCTATAATGTACGTCTTCGGCAATCGAGCGAGAGTGCATCACAGTGAAGTCTTGCATGTTTTGCGCCTGCCCTGCGTCGATGCTGACAATGCCGGTATAAGGGCTAATGGCTTCATCGTTATTCAATGCAAGGTATTGATATAAACGCTCTCGCCCAGCCTCATCTTGATCGCTAATCTCCCCTTGTAAATACATGAGGTCGGCGCCTTGAAAACGGTTCTCGTATTTTTCTGACCATGCCCCAGAGGACAAAATCACTAAACCAGTGATAGTACATATGACGATCGTATCGATGAACGGCTCTAATAATGACACCATTCCTTCGGAAACAGGATCTTCGCATCGTGCCGAAGCGTGCGCGATAGGCGCAGAACCTTGCCCCGCCTCATTGGAGAATAGCCCCCTATTCACCCCTCGATTGAAGGCATAAGCAAAGGTTGCACCGAGAAAACCACCCACAGCTGCGGACCCAGTAAATGCATCACTAAACACAGAAATAAACGAAGGGATAACATTACCAATATTGGGAATGATCACGGCGGCTGCCCCGACCAAATACACAAAGGCCATACTAGGCACCAAGGTGGATGACACAATCGATATACGGTGAATCCCACCGACGATCACTAAACCAAGCAGCACACTCAACACAGCCCCTGTGGCGATTGGTGCGAATCCAAAGCTAGTTTCGACGCTGACTGCAATATTATTAATTTGCGGAAGATTGCCGGTTCCAAAAGAGCTGATGACTGTGGCCACTGCAAAGAAGATAGCTAACCAGCGCATATTGAGCCGATTTTCCATGTAATACATTGGGCCACCGGCCACAGTGCCGTCTTTAGTGACTTGCCGGTATTTATGGGAAAGCGTGACCTCGACAAGCTTGGTAGCCATGCCGAAAAATGCCGTCATCCACATCCAAAACAATGCCGCTGGCCCGCCAAGGAAGATCGCCAAGCCGACACCGCCAATATTCCCTGTACCGACTGTGCCCGAAAGCGCAGTACTTAGCGCTTGGAAATGCGAGGTTTCCCCTAGCTCATTCTTTTCAGACTTCTTTCCTTTTAAAACCTTCCAGGCGTGGCCAAAGAAACGTATCTGCGGAAACCCAAGATAGGCGGTAAAGAAGAAACCAACGCCGAGCAGCACAAACGGGAACCAAGGTGAGGAACCCAATAAACCATCGATCGTCAGCAGGAATGCATTAAAACTGTCCACGTCTATCTCCTAATTTTTTTTATCATACATAATCTTCCAAGGGGGGGCACGAACATATCAAATTGCGATCCCCATAGACATTATCAACTCGATTGACAGTGGGCCAGTATTTTGCCTCTAGCAACCAGGGAGCTGGAAATACAGCAAGTTGTTTTGAGTACGGTCTTTGCCATTGATCATCGACTAAGTCAGCCAAGGTATGTGGAGCATACTTTAGCGGATTCACACTTGCATCCATAGCGCCTGTGCGCACTTGCTGAATCTCGTTATGGATAGACAGCATAGCGGCAATAAAGCGATCAATCTCCTCTTTTGATTCACTTTCTGTTGGCTCTATCATTAAGGTACCCGCTACTGGAAACGACATTGTTGGGGCGTGATAACCATAATCCATTAGTCGTTTCGCTAGATCTTCTTCCGAAATCCCTGTTGCTGCCTTGATGCCGCGAATATCGATAATGCACTCGTGTGCCACCATGCCATTACGACCTTGATACAAAACCTCGTATGCCGAAGAAAGTTTTTTGGCAATATAATTCGCGTTAAGAATTGCCACTTGAGTCGCCTCTAACAAACCTTGCGGCCCCATCATCGCAATATACATCCATGAGATGGGTAAAATGCTCGCACTCCCCCAAGGTGCAGCTGACACAGCGGAATTCCCCTCAAGCTCGTCAGACATCTTCACAAGTGAATGACCTGGCAAATAGGGTGCCAAATGCGCCTTTACCCCGATGGGGCCCATGCCTGGCCCCCCACCACCATGGGGAATACAGAAGGTCTTGTGTAAGTTAACGTGCGAAACATCTGCACCTATATCTCCAGGACGAGCAACTCCGACCATCGCGTTGAGATTCGCCCCATCTAAGTAAACCTGGCCACCGCAGTCGTGGACTATTTCGCAGACACGCCGTACACCCTCTTCAAATACCCCATGTGTCGAAGGATAGGTAATCATTAACGCGGCCAAATTATCTTTGTGTTGAATGGCTTTCGTTTCTAGATCTCCTTGGTCTATATTGCCATTTTCATCACAAGCAACAACCACAACTTTCATACCAATCATTAATGCACTAGCTGGGTTGGTTCCATGCGCTGAAGAAGGAATTAGGCAAATATCGCGATGGCCTTGTCCGATGGCTTCTAAATAATTGCTGATAGCCAACAGGCCTGCATACTCACCTTGAGCACCCGAGTTAGGCTGCATACTCACAGCATCATAGCCTGTGATCTCAATCAGCATTTTCTCTAGATCTTCTATCACCTCTTTGTACCCCAAGTTCTGCGACGCAGGCGCAAAAGGGTGTGGGTCACTGATTTTCGACCAGCTTAATGGGATCATCTCAGCACTTGCATTCAATTTCATAGTGCAGGACCCAAGAGGAATCATTGATTGGCATAGGGAGATGTCTTTGTTCTCGAGTCGTTTAAGTAATCGCAACATTTCCGTTTCGCTGTGATAGCGATTGAAATGAGGGTGGCTCAAAAAATCGGATTGACGTTCAAGACCCTGTGAAAATCCTATACTACCCTCGGCCATCGACAATGCATCTAAACTATCAATATCTAAAGGCGTACTCTGTGCACCAAATAAAACAGAGTTTATAAGCTCTAGGTCTGTGGCATCAGTGGCTTCGTCCAAACTAATCCCAATTTGAAGTAGACTTTCATTCACTCGAAAATTAATACCTAACTGACTACTACGTTTGACCACTGCAGCAAAGGTTTGAACATCAAGCTGAATCGTAAATGTATCGAAATACGATGAGTTCAAAACATTTAGTCCATTTTCAATGCAATGCTTCACCAGAATTTGCGTCATTCTATGAACGCGTTTTGCAATGTTCTGTAATCCCCTAGGTCCATGATACATTGCATAGAGCGCGGAAATAATCGCAAGCAATACTTGTGCTGTACATATGTTGCTATTTGCTTTGTCGCGGCGAATGTGTTGTTCGCGGGTTTGCATTGCCATTCTTAAAGATCGCTTTCCACGCGAGTCTTTTGTTACTCCGATGATTCGACCCGGCACTGCGCGTTTGTATTCATCTTTTGTTGCAAAATATGCAGCATGGGGTCCGCCAAATCCAATAGGAACACCAAAGCGTTGACAACTACCAACCACCACATCAGCTCCCATCTCACCTGGGGGCTTTAAAACAGTCAGAGCCAACAAATCAGCCGCAAATATTGCAATCGAATCGCGAGCATGTAATGACGCGATAACGCGCGTAAAATCACTTACTTCCCCTTTACTATCGGGGTATTGGAATATAGCCCCAAATACGTCAAGGTTTTCTAACTGCTCAATTTTCCCAATGTGCAGCTCGTAACCAAAACACTTCGCGCGTGTTTTCAATACATCAATGGTCTGCGGGAAACAGCTCTCCTCGACGAAAAATAGATTTGACTGTTTATTTTTTGAAACTCTTCTAGCTAGAGCCATGGCTTCTGCCGCAGCAGTTGCCTCATCTAATAAAGAGGCATTTGCCAACTCCATAGAAGTGAGATCAAGTACCATCTGTTGAAAGTTCAGCAGACATTCAAGTCGACCTTGTGAAATTTCAGACTGATATGGCGTATATGCTGTGTACCAGCCTGGATTTTCAAGAACATTTCGAAGGATCACATTTGGAGTACGAGTTTTGTAATAACCTAGCCCAATATAAGACCTAAAACTCTGATTTTGATCCATGATAGTGTGTAATTTTCTGAGCGACTGCTCCTCAGTCAATGCAGGCGATAACGCCAACGGTACACCGTATAAGATTGATGCTGGAACCGTCTTTTCGACTAGTTCTTGCAAAGATTCAACTTCAAGAAAATCCAACATCTCTCGAATCTCAGATGAGTTCGGGCCTATATGTCGTCGAGAGAACAGCTCACTTTGTTGCAGTATTGATAGCGATTCAGACGTAAAGGTAGCAGCGCTGAACTTTGAGTCAGGGATGGTTCGTGAATTCATTAAACACCTTTATGAAATATGGTTGACACGACGTCCTTTATTTATACAGATTCTGATATGTTTCAAAGTTCAATAGTTCTTCTAATTGAGCGACATCGTTAATCGCAATTTTGAAAAGCCATCCGTCTTCGTAGGGAGATTCATTGAGTGTTTCGGGAGCATCACCTAGAACTGAATTAATTTCCAATACCTCTCCGTCTAATGGGCTGTAGATATCAGAAGCGGCCTTGACAGACTCCACAATGGCGACCGATTCGTTGGCTTTCACCTCACTTCCAACCTCTGGGAGTTCTGCGAATACAATGTCACCGAGTGCCGATTGGGCAAAATCACTTATCCCAATAGTGGCCGTGTTGTCTTCATTAACTCGAACCCATTCGTGACTACGTGTAAATTTGTATTGATCAATTTTCGACATGAAAACCTCACTTTGAATGCCTTATCTGATTAAGATTGAAATACTTTTTTGCCAAAACGGACGAACCCTGGTTTGCCAAGCAGAACAGGTAGCAATTTTCCACGCAACTCAACATGGCATTGTGTACAGCCTTGAGGAACACGGGCAAGAGCAATAGATTGATTTAAGGTTGGTGAGAAACTACCGCTGGTTATGACTCCCTCCCCTTTGTCTGTAATAACTTTGAGACCAGCTCTGAGAACCCCACGATCCTCTAATACTAGTCCGACCATAATAGGAAGATTGCCGTCTGCTTGCTTTTGCTTTAATTCTGTTAGTGCACTTCGACCGATAAAATCACGGCTTGTCGGTTCCCATGCAACTGCAAATTCCATGTTGGCAGAAAGTGGACTAATGCTTTCATCCATATCTTGTCCGTAAAGATTCATTCCTGCTTCTAGCCGTAAGGTATCTCGGGCACCCAAACCTACCGGTTTGATGCCAGCTGCCATGAGCTTTTCCCAAAACATTGGCGCAAAGGTTTCTGGAAAAATGAGCTCTAATCCTTTTTCACCGGTATATCCAGTTCTTGCGATAAACCAGTCACCACATAAAACGCCCTTAAAATTTACTAGCGACTTGACTTTTGCAGCATCTTCTTCAGCTAAGATTGCGCACACTTTATCAATCGAGTTAGGGCCATGAATTGCCAATATACTCATTTCGGGGCGCTCAAGAACCACTACTGAAAATGAATCTGCTATATCTCTTATCCACTCAAGATCTTTCTCCCGCGTCGCACAGTTCACTACCATGCGATACCCCTCCTCCATCTTATAAACTATAAGATCATCGATAACACCACCCTCGTGATTAAGCATTCCAGAGTAAAGTGCCCTACCAAGTTCAGTCAGTTTAGCTACATCGTTACAAAGGAGTTTTTGAAGAAATATCTGACTGTCCTGCCCACGAATATCGACAACGGTCATATGGGAGACATCAAACACGCCACAATCTTCGCGGACTACGCGATGTTCCATTAGTTGAGAGCCATAATGGATTGGCATATCCCAGCCAGAAAAATCGACCATTTTGGCGTTGGCGTTAATGTGATTTTCATACAATGCAGTGCGTTTGTTCATAACTAGTCTGGCTTCCTATAATATTCCAACATCTCAAACGTAAATCCCCAACCATAGGGCTGGGGAACAATTCACACTATCTTTCAGAAATTTACTTATAAAGGAGGGCCTGGTGGCAGCGGGAATCGCGATCTTGGTCGCCCCCCCCAACCTCCAGCAGATGACTCTAGTCCAAAATCCTCAGGAGCAGCTAGATAACGATTAATATCTCTCACTGCTTGTCGATAATGGGCACCCGCGAGAGGCTCAGAAGGAACATCCATATTACGTAAATTCGATTCCAAGAAGTGGAGTAGATCAAGAATGTAGGCACGTACTTCAGGACTTGCGTCATCATCTGCACCTAGCATCATCAAAGAATGCAAAGTAACCGATTGGGTCACTCTGCGCAGGCTAGCCAGTTGAGGGTCGATATCGTTCTGCGCAAACCAAGTATTTTCTAATAACACAGAGGTCAATTCAGGAAGCGTTAAAGTACTCGGATCTCTGTCTGCTAGAGACACCATTCTGCTGCTCTTCTGCGCTGTGAGCAAAGGCTCAATAATCATTGCCGACAGAATTCTTGCGGCGCCTATTTGATCAAAAGCATAGTTTGACGACAAATCCTCAAGATTCGTCCCAGGCGTGACCGTCAATTGGCGTAGCAATGATTCTGATATTTGCAAGCTCTCAGGTTGAATGGCCTCCATTAGAAGTTCTAGAACATCTCTTTGTAAACTGGCAGGTACCATTTCGGTCGCGGGTAAGCTTTCTCCTTTTACAACAAAGTTGTGATACATCCCTCCGATATAGCGTTGCCCTGCTTCGATTGCGTAACGATGATGCAAATAATTCATCCACATTCTTATATCTCTAAGCTCACCAATCGGCTCACCCATATCTAGATTATTGACACCATATTGAGCCATCATAATTTGGCGAGCAGCCATCGTCTCCTGAAGGTATTCAGTTGGCGTTGCTCTATCGTCGTACCAAGACCAACGCGGATCTGACGATGGTACATAAAGAATATTTGCTTCACGCATTTCTTTGATTATCTGATCTAGCTCTACAGCTTCATTTTTAGGGCTCAACTGTGTGTAGGCATACCGTGCCATGAACTTGTCATATAAACCGATGCCGTATTCGAAGGATTCGCTAAGGTCTAGCTTTCCATCAACGACTTTAACTCTTGGTGTTGGGTATTCCATGACTGAAGCACGATCATTGATACTGGAGGCCCAGTTATGGCCAAAGCCCAGAACGTGACCAAGCTCGTGTGCTGTTAAGAGGGCTTGTCGTAACAAAACCATCTCGGCTTGTGCTTGTGGCATATCGCCCAGAAAATCTTCAGGCGATAGCGACTCTTGCATCTCACCCGATTCGAAGGACTCTGGCACTGGTGTATACGCTTCATAGTAATTCGCAATCGTTCTAATTCGATGTGAATCCATACGAGTTTTTGAGCCTAAGATTTCACCTGTACGTGGATCTCGAAAGGTGCCACCACTGGAAAACCCACGTTCATCTCTATCTATCCAAAGAACCCAAGCATAGCGAATATCCATTGGGTCCATTTCGGGAGTAGGATCTCGAACTTGCACGGCATTGGAAAAACCTGCAGCTGCAAATGCTTCGTTCCACCATAATGTCCCTTCTTTCATCGCGCTGCGTACTGGTTCCGGAATGGCAGGATCCATATAAAAAACAATTGGTTTTATAGGGTCACTCATAGGAGCACTAGGGTCTTTTTTCTCTAATCTCCAACGCGTAACCCACTCTGTTTGGGTACTATTATTAACGCTCTCAGCATAGTTGCGAAAATCTATCGTGCTAACACCAATACGCGAATCGGCAAGTCTTGGAATATAACCCTCTGGTGCTCTTAAGAACGAGTGATGGATACGCACACTCAGGGTATTATTGTTGGCCGTTACATTATTCGAAGCCATCCCTGGATTATCAACACTGAACGTTGAGATGGTTTCTATCTCGGTATTATCGGGAAAAGCTTTCATGCGCAGTGGATAAAAACTACTACGGCCGCCATCAAAGCGAAAGCTCCCTTGATTGGCTCGACGTAAACGGGTCTCTAAAGCGCCAGCGTCCCGCAAGAATAGCGAGTTTGCCGACACTAAAACAGTGCCGTTTTCCTCAGCAATAATTGGCAATTTTGCCAGTACGGAAACTGGAAATGAAAGTTCAACATTAGCAGCGGCTGCAGAATCACCACCCAAACTACGATATTCAAGATTCTGTTGTACTACTAGAACTTCATCGGCGATTCTTTCAAAGTGAATGACGACACTACTAAGAATGCCTCTGTCTAGACCAAGTTCAACCGAACCAGCGCCAGTGGCAGCAGATACGTAATATAGAACATCTTGATTGAACTGCGAGATTTCTAACAGAACCTCACCTGTGTCTTCATTCCAATAAAAAGGAATAAAACCGGAATTTTTGTCAAACTCACGGCTAGCGTCAGCTAGACTTGACTGTGCAAGACTGGCAGTGGGTGATAGAAAACCGAAAAGATAAAGAGCAAGTAGTATGAAAAAACGCTTAGAAAAAACAAGAAAAACAGCTTTAACCTTTTCAAACTCTAACAGCGTTTGCAACATACTACCTACCCCATGTAAATAAAAAGGGTGCGCCTAGCGCACCCTGTTGAGATTAAAAATCTACGCGAACACCCAAGCGATATGTTCTTCCCATCACATCATAAAGACTGCGATTTGTTGGTAGGTATCCAGGGCGGTTTTCCGACCCTTGGTTAGCCGGATAACCAATCAACACTGGATCTGTGTTCATTAGATTCTTCACAGATAAGAACAGCTGGGCATCTGTATCCCCGACAGTGAAAGAGTTCGACACATATGCGTCATAATAAACTTCACCAGGAATACTATTGTCGTTGATTGTAAAGTTAGGCGAAGTGCTAACAGGACAATCTGTCTGACATTCAATATAGGCGTTGCTAATGACACCGTCGCTAACTCCTCGCGCAGTCAAGTTAAAACTCCATGTATCGTAAGAGTAACCAGCGGTGAGTCGATAAGCCCAATCAGGTGTATTGCCTGCGTTTGATCCAGCAGCATCGATTGCAGTTACACCATTGTCAGTAACATATTCACTATAGTTAGTGGCAAGAGCACGCAAACTAACATCACCACCGGCCAGCGGGAATCGATAAGAAGCTTCGTAGTCGACCCCTTTAACAGTTCGGCTGTTTAAGTTCTCATAAAGCAAGTTAATGCGACTCAAGGTGCCGTTCTCAAAAATTATGTTATCGCAGTAGCGTTGTATACCGTCGAAGTAACAGAAATCTGCGACGCTCTGGGCACCAACAAAGCTAATCAAGCCCTCTACTTGAATATCAAAGTAGTCTATAGCTGCAGAGAACCCGTCTAAGATGCTCGATTGATATACTAACCCTAGGCCTAACGTGTCGGCCTCTTCTGGACCTACGGCTGTGCTACCTTGTAAGTTTTGTACAAATGCCATTGATGTTCCATTGATACTTACAGCATTTGTACGCGCTGTGCCTTTGTCAAAAAGCTCACTGAGATTAGGCGCACGAATATCACGCGACTGGGTCGCACGGAATGTAATATCGTCGATAGGAGTGTAAGTTAGACCTGTTTTCCAAGTTGTAACACCACCGGACTCACTGTAGTCGGTATAACGCACTGCACCGTTAAACTCTAAGCCTTCAAAGATTGGAAAAACGGTTTCGATGTAGGCCTCAGCCACATCAACCTCACCGGTTGTAACTTTATAGTTACCGTACTTCCAACCACTATCGTAGATTGGATCAACTTTTCCATCGATAGTGTCTTTACGCCACTCAGCTCCAAAAGCCAGTGAGATTGGACCTGCCCACCCAGTAATTTCACTAGTGCTGAAATTAAAGGCAGCAACATCTTGCGTGAACTCTTGTTCACGACGCGGACGACCCATCACATAATCTAGCCCCGCTTCACTGGCAACTCCTACACCAAATCGATTCAGCGGTACACAACCGTTACTAGGGTCACTAAGCGTTGATCGACAAACAATTTCGCCACTTGCAGGATCTACAACCGCATCGGTAGCAAGTGTTAGTTTAGCGAAGTTATAAGTCGGAAATTGGTGCTCGTCTGTCTCCGTTATTCCTCGTTGATAATAGACATCCCAATCCCATCCTAGATTCATTGCATCAAAGCTACCATTGGCACCAACAACAAATCGTGTCGTATCCCGCTTATTGTTACTACCCGAAGCAGGCATGTCCTCGTTGCTAGTACCTAGTAGAAACGAGTCTTCGCCCGCAGCAGCTAAAGCTTGCGATATAGACGTTGGTAAATACGCATTGTCTGCATAGATAACGCGATTTCGATCGGTTGGATTAATATAATAACTTTCCCCTTCATAGCCGGCAGTAGAGGCTTGAAAGAACACTTCAGTTTCTGGCGTTAACATATAGCTAACTCGGCCAAACAAACTGTCGCGTGCGTTGTCAGCGGCTAAGGAGTTAGTTCCTCGTATTCCCGAAGTGGCGTAATCCCAGTCACCGCCTAACATCCAGTTACCCGCAGCCACACCGTAATCAAGTTGACTGACCGCACCATTAGTCCCAAAGTAGGTCCCTTTCAAGGATCCGGAAGTAATTAGGCCACCTGGGGTGTATACCGAAATACCTACATTTTCTGACACAACAAAATAAGGCTGACCGGCTTGACCGCGATAAGGGTTTAACATGCCCTGGTAACCTTTTAGATTCCAATCTCGAGAAGTGTAATGCACTCCTTCTGATCTAAATATATCGCCACTTAACAACACATGGCCATCACCATCGGCAAAAGGAAAACCTGCAGTAATTTCTACTTTCTCGTTTGGGTTATCTCCATAAGTTGATTCACCATACTGCACACTAGATTTAACACCGGTATAGTCTCTATCGAGGATAAAGTTAACGACACCACCGACTGCATCAGAACCGTATGCCGCAGATGCACCACCAGAAACAACTTCAACTCGTGATATCAGTGATTGTGGAAAGGTATTCGTATCTACTTGGCCACTTGAGCCTGAGGTTACAGACCGTTGTCCATCAAAAAGTACAAGGGTTCTACCTGTGCCTAGATTACGCAAATTCAATGCAGCGATTCCCGCTGAACCACTGCTTAAGCCACCAGATGAAGATGATGCTGTAGTACTACCTTTTACTGAAGGAAGTGTGTTAACAAAATCCGCGATGCTACCAGGAGCGTCTGCTTGTATATCTTCGGTGCTTAGCACTGATACAGGTGTTGGCGCGTTATACCCGTCACGAGCAATACGCGACCCGGTAATAACAATTGATTCAACTTCTGCAGATGGTTCTTGTGCACTTGTAACGGTTGAAACCATCAATGTGCTAATAAGCACTGACAGCGAACTGCAAGCTTTCAATTTAAATTTTGAAGTTGCGTGCATTTTGTAACCTCCGGGCTTTTAGTGGGCTTAATTCATAACAAAGGATTCTGAACTTGTTCTCCTTGTGATCTGGAAACAGCAGAAACCATGCCAGTTATAGAATCAACGTTTGTTTCTCCGAAGGTGATTACAAAAATAGACGTGACAATCGTCACATTTAGAACGAAGTTTCCTACCACAACAATGATGTAACAAATATATCTATAACAAATACTTACACAAAATACGTCGAGCAAAATCTGCCAACGAAATCTTTACAGATATTCGACAGTCACACTATTGACATTATTCATTCATTTTAAAGTCCCATTCTTAATCTGTGCAGCGTTATAAGACGCAGCGCAATATCCATGCACGATAACTAATCAGATATCTAAGTATTCGCCCAATTCTGGAGCAACAAACCAGAGGTTTTTTAAATCATTCAAGTGTAAGTAATACAACGAGTATGCCTAGTACAAGCAAGCCTTATGAACCCGACTTAGAATTCACAAGGCTTGATAGATCGCTAGAAGTCTATACGTAACCCTAATCGATAAGTACGGCCCATTACATCATACAAGCCTCGATTTGTTGGCAGATATCCAGGACGATTCTCGGACCCTTGGTTTGCTGGAAAAGCTATTAGCACCGGGTCAGTGTTAAGGACGTTTTTTACTGACAAGAATACTTCCGCTGATGTATCTCCAATCGAGAATGTATTCGCGAGATATGCATCGTAGTAGATTTCACCTGGAATAGTATTATCATTAATGGTGAAGTACGGAGAGCTGCTCACCGGACAATTACTTTGACATTCGATATACGCGTTACTGATGACCCCATCGCTCACACCACGCCCAGTCAAGCTAAAGTTCCATGTATCATAGTTAAACGCTGCAGATAATCGATAAGCCCAGTCAGGAGTATTGCCAGCATTGGAGCCAGCTGCATTGATCGCAGTAACTCCATTATCTGTAATATCTTCTTTGTAATTAGTGGCCAATGCACGCAGTGTCATATCTCCCCCTAACACAGGAAAGCGATACGACGCCTCATAATCTACCCCTTTCGTGCTGGAGCTGTTTAGATTTTCGTAATACAAGAAAATTTTACTCAGCACTCCATTTTCGAAAATGATATTGTCACAATAGCGTTGCACGCCATTGAGATAACAAAAATCTGCGGTATTCTCAGCGCTGACAGATCCGATGACTCCTTCTATCTGAATATCGAAATAATCGATCGCAGCCGAAAAACCAGGCAGATAGCTAGACTGGTAAACAATGCCTAGTCCTAAGCTATCAGCCTCTTCAGGTCCCAGATTAGTATTGCCCAATAGGCTCTGAACAAACTGCCTAGAAACTCCTCCAATATTGACCGAATTGGTACGACCAGTGCCCGTGTCGTATAGTTCACTCAAGTTGGGAGCACGAATATCGCGTGATTTGGTGGCACGTAATGTGATGTCGTTCAACGGCGTATAGGTTAAGCCGGTTTTCCATGTCGTCACACCGCCCGCTTCACTATATTCGGCATACCGTGCGGCACCATTGAACTCCAGACCATCAAATATTGAGAACACAGTTTCTATATAGGCTTCAGCAACACTAGTTTCGGCAGTAGTTACTTTATAGTTTCCGTATTTCCAACCGTCAGCGTAGACAGGATCGACCTTTCCGTCGATAGAATCAGAATGCCACTCTGCCCCAAATGCTAAGGCAATCGGTCCTGCCCAGCCTTCAATGTCACTGGTGCTCATATTGAAAGCAACAACATTTTGCTCAAACTGTTGATCACGACGGGGCTCGCCCATGACATAGTCGATACCCGCTTGGCTGGCCACACCTACGCCGAATCTATTCAATGGCACACACCCATTGCTCGGGTCGGCAATTGACGAGCGACAAACAATCTCACCGGTATCTGGATGAAAAACAGCGTCTGAGGCAAGTGTAAGTTTTGCAAAATTATAGGTAGGATTTTGATGCTCTTTCGTATTAGTAGTACCAAGCTGATAGTAGGCATCCCAATCCCAGCCTAAACTCAAAGCATCAAATGTACCGTCTATCCCTAGTACATAACGCTCAGTTTCTCGTACATTTTGACTACCCGATGCTGAGAAATCCGCATTGCTCGTACCAAATAAAAAGGAATTCTGGTTTGCGGCATTTAGTGTGTCTCGCAAAGACTCTGGTAAAAATGCATTGTCAGAATACATTGTCCTTCGCGTATCTGTTGGATTGATATAGAAGCTGTAACCTTCATATTTTGCATAGGACGCTTGAACAAATGCTTCAATTGAGTCAGTTAGTTTGTAGCTTGCTCGAGCAAATAAGCTTTCCCGGTCGTCGTCAGCCGCCAACGAGTTAGTCCCACGCATGCCAGAGGTTGCATATTCCCAATCGCCACCAATCATCCAGTTTCCAGCAACTGGCCCGTAGCTCAATTGATTGGCGGTACCGTTGACGCCGAAGTATGTCCCTTGCAGTACTCCGCTGGTTATGAGTCCACCAGGGGTGTACTGAGAAATGCCAATACCTTCTGAAACGATAAAATAGGGCTGTCCTGACTCTGCTCTATAGGGGTTCAGTATTCCTTGATAGCCATTTAGGTTCCAATCTCTAGATGTATAGTGGACACCTTCTGAACGAAAGACTTCACCACTGAAAAGTATATGTCCGTCCCCTTGAGCAAAAGGAAAACCAGCAGTTAACTCGACTTTCTCACTAGGATTATCTCCATAGGTCGTTTCGCCATATTGAATACTTGACTTCACACCCGTGTAATCTCGATCAAGAATAAAATTGACCACTCCTCCCACTGCGTCGGAACCATAGGCAGCTGAAGCTCCTCCTGTCACGACTTCAACTCGTTCTACAAGGGATTGAGGAAACGTATTGGTGTCCACTTGTCCCGTGGAGGCAGAGGAAACCGAACGCTGCCCATCAAATAATACTAATGTCCGGCCAGTGCCTAGAGAGCGAAGATTAAGCGCTGCAATACCTGCAGCTCCGTTACTCAAAGCGCCAGAGGAAGATGACGCAGTAGAACTCCCTTTCACCGAGGGCAATGTATTAACAAAATCTGCGATACTTGCGGGCGCATCTGTTTGGATATCCTCAAGTGCGAGAACGGTCACAGGTGTAGGCGCATTGTATCCGTCACGTGCAATCCTAGACCCAGTCACAACTATCGATTCAACTTCCGCTGTAGGGGTTTGGGCCTCAGTCATCGCTGACAACATTGATGAAGCAATGAGTACTGACAAGGTTGAGCAAGATCTCAACTTGAATGTTGATTTGGGATGCATTGTTAATAACTCCGAATTCATAAGTAGGATAATTTGTAGCAAGGGCTTGCGTACAAGTCCCGAAGTTCAGCAGAGCAGAAAACGTGCCAGAACATTAGGTATCGTTACTAATCCTTTGATATCTTATGTTTTTCTCTATTTTTTTCGAATTACCTAACTAACAAATTAAATGGCGTGCGCCACCCAAGCACCACGAATTACCTGTAGTAATTTCAACACGATTTTTCATAATATTTTTAGCCACAAGTAAATTGTTACGATGTCATAGAGAAAGGCGCACTGCGGTGATCAAAGGCAAGTTTTGAAAGTGCTCATTGAACGTACATAAAGAATGAACATGGGCACTTTTAGCGCACCATTATTGGAGTTTTAAACTTAATAGTCGGATATTTATAATTAACGAATGTCCATTTTTTTCCTCTGCAGGCCCGACTCTTACCGTTGTAGAGAGATGTCATTGCTAGTTGCTCAAAGAAATCTTGTAACTAAAAATGTTGGCACATACGCTGCTTAGTCAACTAGCTTATAGCGATGCAAAGCATGGCTCTTTAATTTGAAATCCTAGAGGACACATAGAATGTCGATCAGCGTTTTTGATCTATTAAAAATTGGGATAGGCCCCTCTTCTTCCCACACAGTTGGTCCAATGAGAGCAGCCCTTACTTTTGCCGAAGACCTGAAGAAAAACGGCAAACTTAAGGCGAGTCATCGATTAAAAGTAGAGTTATTTGGATCACTTGGCGCAACAGGAGCAGGACACGGATCACCAAAAGCAGTAATTTTAGGTTTAGAGGGCGAATCGCCTGAATGTGTCAATGTCGAGTCTATCCAACAGCGCATCAGCTATGCGCGCGAGAACAGCATTCTTAATCTCTTAGGAGAACAAGAAATTAAATTCAATTACAAAGATGACTTGGTGATGCATAGGCGCAAGTCTTTGCCCTTTCATCCTAACGGTATGCAATTTACTGCCTACGATAGAAATAAAGAAATACTGCTGAAAAAGGTATTTTTCTCAGTAGGCGGAGGATTCATTGTCGATGAATCTGCCGGGGCTGACAACATCTTAATTGAGGATCCTATCGCACTACCGCACCCGTTCACTAGTGCCAAGGAACTACTCGCTCAATGTCGTAAAACCGGTCAATGCATTAGCAGTCTCATGATGGCAAATGAAAAGGCGTGGCGTAGTGAGGATGAAATTCGCAATGGCCTGCAAGAAATATGGAGTGTCATGAATGCGAGCATCGAAAAAGGCTGTCGTACAGAGGGGATCATGCCTGGTGGCCTGAAAGTCAGGCGGCGCGCTGCACCACTTTACCGTCAACTTAAAAATCAAACTGAAAAATTTGGAAGTGACCCCCTTAAGACACTTGATTGGGTAACATTGTATGCCTTGGCAGTAAATGAAGAAAACGCAGTTGGCGGGCGCATTGTCACGGCGCCAACCAACGGTGCGGCTGGTATTATCCCTGCGGTTCTTCGATATTATCTAGAATTCTCAGGGAACAAAGACGAACAAGATGTAGAGCGATTTCTATTAACCGCAGGCGCTATCGGCATTCTTTACAAAATAAATGCATCCATCAGCGGTGCAGAAGTTGGTTGTCAAGGCGAGGTTGGCTCAGCATGCTCAATGGCAGCAGGAGCACTGGCTGAAGTAATGGGAGCCACACCAGAACAAGTAGAAAATGCCGCAGAAATCGCGATGGAGCATAATCTTGGATTGACCTGTGACCCAATAGGAGGACTCGTTCAAGTACCTTGTATTGAACGCAATGCTATGGCTGCAATAAAAGCCATTAGCGCTGCAAGGATGGCACTTCGTGGCAACGGCGAACACTTCGTCTCTCTTGATCAAGTAATCAAAACGATGCGTGATACGGGGCGAGATATGCAATCAAAATACAAGGAAACTGCACGTGGGGGGCTTGCCATCAACGTAGTAGAAGTGCCGGTATCAATAATTGAGTGCTAAATTACTTGCTGTATAACTTAACGTTCTTGGCGGTCATTGAATAGGCTGATATCCCAATCTCTTTATGGGTCATAGCAATTTCCATTGTTCCTTCGACATAATATGGCTCGTAGATGGATTTAAGCTCAAAACCACCAGGTACTTTCACATAGATGATTTGATTCGGTGGCGGTGGCGGCGTATGAATACAGGCTCCAAAATAAGGCACTAAGAAAAATTCTGTGACATTTTGTGCCCCATCGAATTCTAATGGGACAACAAACCCAGGAAGACGAACATTTTTCTTGTCAAACTCGGGAACAATATTTGTTGATTGCCATGCTTGAGAAACTTGCGAGTCACTGATCGGCTTGGCTCCTAGGTTTCCCCCCAGTTTGGGCCGAGAGTCTTCACTTTGCTCAGAGCCATGTTGAATTGCAGGTTGACTAAGCAAAGCATTTTTATCGCTTTCAGGAAGAAGCTCCAACCAATTTAATTCTCTAAACTCTTGGGCTTGCACCAAAGATGTGCAAATCATAAAAAGCAAAAAAGAATTAGTAAAAAAGGATTTCATTTAGTCACCTGTTCCTATTAAATAAATAGATCAGTCAGTTTCAAACTTATAATGCAATAGCTTTTTTTGTAAATCAACGGAATCTGAATATGACATATGCGATTGAGTGCCAGGAAATTACTTACACTTGGCCCCAAGCGAAAAGCACAACAATCAACATAGAGTCATTCTATGTAGAGAAAAGCGACCGCCTATTCATATATGGAACATCAGGCTCTGGAAAATCGACATTTCTAAACCTCATTGCTGGTTTGTTATCTGCAGACTCTGGGCAAATCCGAATATTAGATCAGTCAATTATCAAAATGAGCGATCGGCAAAAAGACCGATTTCGATCTAAACATATTGGCTTTGTATTTCAACAATTTAACCTAATCCCCTATCTAAGTGTTGAAGATAATATTGTCCTTCCTGCCAAAATAGCCGGCATCAATAATGTGACATCAACAAACCGCGCTCGCTTTCTTGTGGAGGCTTTATTACTTGATGCTAATCTACTTAGTCAGCGGGCTGACCAACTCAGTATAGGCCAACAACAACGAGTAGCCGTTGCCCGCGCGCTGATTAACGAACCAGAGATACTCATCGCTGACGAACCTACGTCTGCGTTAGATGAAGAAAGTAAAGATGAGTTCATGGATTTACTACTGAAGACTCAGCAACGCACAGGTACTACAATTATTTTTGTTAGCCACGACAAAGGGCTAATGAAACACTTTGACAAAACTCTGAGTATGACTGAGCTAAACACAGCACTGAGTAAACGAGGCAACCATGTTCTTTAAGATTGCATTCAAAAGTTTGATGAATCGGAAACTAAGCGTCGCGTTAACTCTCGCATCACTCACTGTTAGCATCATGATCGTGGTAAGCGTTGAGCATATTCGAAGCCAAGCAAGAGAAGGCTTTGACCGCACGGTTTCTGGCGTGGACCTTATCGTAGGGGCACGTACTAGCCAAGTAAATCTATTATTGTATTCAGTTTTCAGAATAGGTAACGCAAGCAATAATATCAGTAGCGAAAGTTACGAGTTGATTGCAGGCGACCCTCGCGTTGCATGGACGATCCCAATGTCGCTTGGAGATTCACATCGCGGCTTTCGTGTGGTTGGTACCAATAGTAATTTTTTCGAGCACTTCCAATACGGAAAACAACAAAACCTAATGTTTGCAGCAGGAAGCCCGTTTGAAAGCGCTTATGATGCCGTCATTGGAGCTCAAGTAGCTGAACAATTGCAGTACCAAGTTGGAGATAGCATTACCCTTTCCCATGGCATAGGAGAGGTTAGTTTTAGCAATCATGAAAGTACTCCCTTTCGAATTTCTGGGATACTTGCTGCTACGGGGACTCCAGTGGATCAGGCATTGCACGTGCCACTTGAAGGCCTTGACAACGCTCACGGGATACAACACGACGATCACCACGAACACGGTGAAGATGAACAGCACCATCATATATCTAGTTCAGAATTAACGACATTTATGTTAGGGCTGAACTCAAGAATGAGTGTGTTTGAACTGCAAAGAGCCATAAATGAGTATGGTGAAGAAGCGTTATCCGCTATTCTACCAGGTGTAGCTTTAGCTGAACTATGGCAAGTTATGGGCACTGTAGAGAATATTCTTACTGTTATTTCAGCTTTAGTAATGTTCGCCTCATTGCTGGGTATCGCAACTATGCTGCTATCTTCCATGCGCGAACGACAAAGAGAGATTTTTCTGTTTCGCTCGGTTGGTATGCATTCAAGTTCAGTATTTTTACTAATCGAAATCGAAGCCTTATTGATTACCGCTGTTGCAAGCTTTCTAGCACTATCACTAATTACACTCATACTCTTTGTAAACCAGTCTTGGTTAAGTCAAGAGTTTGGTTTATCAGTTCAAATCTTTCCTCTAAGTTACAATATCGCATTTTATATTGGCATCATTTTCGTTGCCTGTTCTGTGCTGTCTCTACTTCCTGGACTAGCGGCATATCGCAGTTCTCTAGGAACACAACTTAAACTTTAAGCGCAACTAAATGGTGCTAATACAATGCAATAGCCCATTTTTCGTGCACTCCTTGCAAGTTCATTCTAAAAGATATATCTCGTGCGGTATTTCAAAATAGCGCCTATATCAACAACGAAAATATTTTCCCTTATAAAACAATACGTCAAATATCTCATTTTAAGTATATCTTCAAATAGTATATCGCCGTTTTGAAACTATAAATGTGGCATACATCCTGCTCTGAATTATTGTGTTTAACCTAAATCCACTAGCGCACCCACACCCCTCAATAGCACTTAACGGTATTTATTTGGGATGGCTTTCATATGAGGCTTATAAAGACAATGAAATGCTCAAATTTGTTCAAACGCACTTTGCTTACAACTGCACTACTTTCAACTTTAACTCAGGCACCAATATCATTTGGACAAGACCTTGCAATGTTGAAAGAAGAGTTAGCCGCTAACATTGACGGCCGCGCAAAACTTGTACAAGAAATGGTAGATTCAATTTTTAGTTTCGCAGAGCCCGGATTTCAAGAATTTGAAACTTCAGCCTATATCACAAATATTCTCGAAGAAAATGGTTTTGAAATTGAGATGGGCATTGCCGGAATACCAACTGCCTGGACCGCAGTTTGGGCCAATGGTGATGGGCCTACCATCGCTCTTGGGAGTGATATAGATGCCCTTCTCGGTCTATCACAAGTGCCCGGATCTCCAGAGATTCAACCTCTGATTCCCGGTGCCCCTGGTCACGGTGAAGGCCACAACTCAGGTATGCCAGCAATGGTCGCCGCAGCATTGGCAGTACAAGAGCTAATGTTGGAGCATGGTATTGAGGGGCGCTTGAAAGTTTGGCCAGGCGTAGCAGAAGAGCTACTAGCAACGAAAGCATTCTTTGTTCGAGATGGAATTTTTGATGATGTTGATGCCAATATCTTCTCTCACGTCGGGCGAGATCTCAATACATCTTGGGGCACTACTGGTGGGAATGGAATGGTCTCTGTTGAATATACCTTCCACGGTAAAACCGCTCATGGAGCCGGCGCACCTTGGGCTGGACGGAGCGCACTGGATGCAGTTGAGGTCATGAACTACGCTTGGAATATGCGCCGCGAACATTTACCACTAACCCAACGCTCGCACTATATTATTAGCAATGGCGGTGGGCAACCAAATATCGTCCCCGACGTAGCATCAGTTTGGTATTACTTTCGAGAACAAACCTTCGAGTCTGTCCGGGCGCTATTCGAAACCGGGAATACAATTTCAGAAGCGGCGGCGATGGCTACCGAAACAACAGTTAGCCGTCGAATTCTAGGTTACGCCGCACCTCAACATGGCAATAAACCAATGGCTGAAGCAGCTTACGAGAACATCGAACTAGTAGGTCTGCCAAGTTGGAGTGAGGAAGATATTCAGTTTGCGCGTTCTGTTCAACAACGCAACACAACCTCGTTCGTAGACTATATGGGCGGAGAGATTTCACCCTTGGTAACCGAGCTTGGCGAACTATCAACGCCAGAGACTCGTGGGCCTGCGATGGGGGGTGGCTCGGACGATATTGGCGATATCATGTGGACCGTTCCTACTATCACTGTACGCTATCCTTCTAACGTACCTAATACAACTGGCCACCACGTAACTGCGGCAATGGCAATGGCAACACCTATTGCACACAAAGGTGCTGTTACTGGTGCCAAAGTTGTTGGCATGACAGTACTTGACCTGCTGCTAGACCCAACTCTTTTACCTGCGGCAAAAGACTATTTTAACAATGTTCAACTTAACGGCACTTCTTATGCCCCTGTACTCTCAGCAGAGGACATGCCTGCAATTCACTTAAATACAGAAATTATGGATCAGATGCGCCCGCAAATGCGTGAGTACTACTATGACCCTTCGCGCTATGACAACTATTTAGAGCAACTAGGCATCGACTATCCACCACAGTAATCATTTTGCTTATACCCAAAATAATCAAATAGAGCTTACGGAGTTTCTCTGTAAGCTCTTTTTACTAGGTCTATAGGAAGGAATTATGTCGACAAATCCACTAAAACATCCTTTGCATATTTTTAACAAGCACCCTTTTATTTCCAGTTTTGCACTTAGCACATTCCTTTGCAGCCCATTGGCATTTGCGCAATCAATTGATGAACTCAAATCCGAAGTTCAAATCAACATAGATGGCCGTGCGAAATTGGTACAAGAGATGGTTGACTCTATTTTTAGTTTCGCAGAGCCTGGGTTTCAAGAATATGAAACCTCCGGCTATATTACTGGCATACTCGAAGACAACGGTTTCGAGATTGAGACTGGTATCGCAGGTATTCCGACGGCGTGGACTGCTGTGTGGGCTAATGGCGATGGCCCCACGATTGCTCTTGGCAGCGATATTGATGCCCTTCTCGGGCTCTCACAACTTCCAGGTTCTGCTGAGATTCAGCCACTCGTGCCAGGGGCCCCGGGGCATGGCGAAGGGCATAACTCAGGAATGCCAGCGATGGTAGTTGCAGCTCTAGCAGTGAAAGAACTAATGATCAAGCATGATATTAAAGGCCGACTTAAGATTTGGCCGGGTGTTGCTGAGGAGTTACTCGCAACTAAAGCCTATTATGTACGCGATGGTGTATTCGATGACGTGGACGCAAATATTTTCAGTCACGTTGGCCGCGACCTTCAAACATCTTGGGGGGCAACGGGCGGAAATGGCATGGTATCAGTCGAATATACATTCCATGGAAAAACGGCTCATGGTGCCGGTGCCCCTTGGGCGGGCCGAAGCGCACTCGATGCAGTTGAACTAATGAATTACGCCTGGAATATGCGTCGCGAACATTTGCCACTCTCCCAGCGTTCTCACTACATCATCAGCAATGGTGGTGGCCAACCCAATATCGTGCCCGATGTTGCCTCTGTTTGGTATTACTTCCGCGATCTCACTTTTGAATCAGTGAGAACATTATTTGAAACAGGCAACACCATTTCTGAAGCAGCGGCCCTCGCTACTGAGACAACGGTGTCACGTCGAATTCTTGGATATGCAGCGCCAATGCATGGCAATAAAGCAATGGCAGAAGCTGCCTATGAAAACATCAAAATGGTAGGAATGCCGAAATGGAGTGAAGACGACATTATTTTTGCTCGCGCTGTGCAACAAAATAACACGACCTCATTCGTTAGCTATATGAACGAAGGTAGTTCACCACTAGTAACAGAAGTTCGTCAGTTATCGACTCCCGAAACACGTGGCCCAGCAATGGGGGGACCTTCAGATGATATTGGTGATGTTATGTGGACAGTGCCGACTATCACCATAGGCTACCCTTCAAACATTCCTAATACAACAACACATCATGTGACTGCAGCAATGGCAATGGCAACACCTATTGCACATAAAGGGGCATCTGCTGGAGCAAAAGTAGTCGCTATGACTGTTTTAGATCTATTAAGAGATCCAACATTGTTACCGAAAGCGAAAGATTATTTTGAGAATGTACAGCTCAATGGCACTTCTTATGCTCCTGTGCTTACAGATCAAGATAAACCTGCGATAGATCGTAATACCGAGATTATGGAGCAAATTCGTCCACAGATGCGCGAGTACTACTACGATCCAACGCGCTATGACACATATCTAGAACAGCTAGGGATTGAATATCCGCCGCAGTAACTATGTTAAAACTAAGGTCCACTTGTTACTAAACGAGTGGACCTTTTTAATAAGCAAAGCGTTTCAATATTCAGTGCTATTGTAATTTAATACTGAGGTTTGATTCTCTTCAACAATTGTTTTTAGCACCTGCCATGGGCTCTTCCCCGTTCGCTCAACCTGCCATTGGATATACTCAGAAATTCTCTCTCTGGCTATTGTATAAGCTGCTGAATAAGCACCAAATCGATCTGTGAAGGCTAACAATTGATTAGGGCTGGAAACGAGTGCGTCACGTTCCAAGCGGAAGGTCGCTGTAGCAGAGGGAATAGTTCTATCACTATAGTCTCTAAGAATTGCGACTGTTGCTAATGAGATTTCATCGAGCAATTCTCGTACTCGGTTATACTTATCGAAATCTAGATGCTCTAAGCCCGCAATCGGGGCAAGTACGTTCTTTTCAAACTCAATACGTAGTTCCGTTGGGAACGCCAAACTGACAGCATAATTGGCAGCGCCCTCTCGTAATGCTGATTCTGGCGACCGGAGTAACACGAGTGACGCTTCAGGCCATAATTCCTCACTATTGTTTTGCTCAATAAATACATACTGAGCATGATGCCCGACATATCCTTCATGGCATGCCACATCGATGGCTGAAGAAAGATAGCCCATCCCCATAGGATTGATGCGCAATAGACTTTCTCCATTGCCCTTGAAATCATGCCAAGGTTCAGCAATATCCCTGCTCCACTCTACAACTAATGTTTCTTGTTCGGGAAAATCCCAATGCGCTTGTGCTAGCTTTTTACATTGCTCAAGTGCACGTGTAACAACGGCTTCTCGTTTATCCGCCGGAACTATATATTGGTTTCTAAACTGTGCTAGGCGATAGGCAATTGCCCCACTACCTGGTAATAGTGTTTCTAGCTCTTCTCGATAAATACCCACATCAATGCTGTCTATGTTAATAAGATCTATTCCGAAGAGATTTTTGGCTTGTTCAGTAAATGTCAGATTTTTTTCATCTAGCAACGATTCCATTACGGCTTTTAATGCTGAGACTTTAGTCGCTAATCCTGTTTGTCTATCGGACACTGGTTCTAGATCAAGATTAGAAATATCAATAAGCAACTGTTCACTTTCGTTGATGAGATTCTCTAAGTTTTTGTTCGTGCCTTGCGTTCGATAATCCAATGACTCTGGCCCGTAATAGATATCGATCTCTCCTTCATGGAGAGTATCTAGTGCCATCGCGATAGCAATATATTGCGCTGCATAGCCCTCGAGAGCGTGTTGCGGGCTAGATCTAGAGACTAATAAATAACTAAGCGCTACTGTAGTAAAGAGCGCGGCAGTAAATATTGACTTACTTCGATAAGACATTTTCTTTGTGTTAGGAGTAGGCATAAGACTGAGAATCCAATTTCAGAGGTTACTCCGTACGAAGTGCGTCTATAGGATCTAAAAGGGATGCGCGCCTTGCTGGATAGATTCCAAATACCAATCCTACAAGCGCTGCAATACCTATCGCGATTACTGTTGAAAAGACTGAGATAGTTGCAGGCCATCCTAGCGACCAAGCAACAATCTGTGCAGAGAATAGTCCTAACATTAAACCGATAAACCCGCCTACAACGCTTAACGTTACAGATTCAATTAGGAACAACATCGCGACATCTCCAGAGCGAGCGCCAGTGGCCATCCTTAAGCCTATCTCTCTAGTTCTCTCAGTAATTGCAACGAGCATAATATTCATTATGCCAATGCCTCCTACAATCAGAGATACCGCAGCAATGCTAGCAAGCAATGCGGTCATCGTATTACTAGCCCTATCGAGGGTATCGGACATCTCATCAAGAGTGACTTCGTCAAGTTTAGGCAAGTTTGCCAAAGCGAACGCAGCTGCAGGCGTATATAACCCTTTCGTTAAAGCTTGAGCTGCTTGAGTTTCAACGACGAAATCATCAGGCTCTAACAAGCCGTCTGCTTGTTCAATATTGCTAATACCATGACGGGCTCTAAGTAGTCCCTTAATCTGGTCGGCAATTATAGAAGTTTCTCCTGCCTTCTCTGCCGCAATTGTGAAAGAGTCAACGTGGGAATTCCCCATACTAGATTGTAACGTTTCCCAAGGAACAAACAGAACGTCGGCATGGTCATCTGCTGCCCCATCAGTCACACCAACTACGCTATAGAGTATTTCTCGTACTTGTATGAATTGACCAAGTGGGTTGCGATCACCATAGAGTTTTGTTGCTAAATTCTGGCCCAACACCGCTTGCGGAGTCCCCGTATCTTCAAGCATTTCTCCACGCAACATTGACCAAGTGTAGATTTCAGAAAAATTACTTGCCACCCCTTGAACTCTAACAAATTCACGTGTGTCTCCCGCCGTAATAAAAGTGCGTAGAGAAATTCCAGGGCTTAATGAACTAATACCAGAGATACTTTCGACAATGGCCTCGGCATCAGCATAGACTAAGGTAGTGGCCGCACCATTGCCTGAAGCAATGCCTACACTTCGACCACCTCGTGTGTAATTACCAGAGCGAACAAACACTATATTAGTTCCTGCTGAGCTCACTTCATTTTCTACCGAGCCGCGAGCCCCAGTGCCAAGCGCTACCATAGTGAGTACCGCGGCGACACCAATAATAATACCTAACATAGTCAATACAGTACGAAGTGGGTTTCGAGCCAAGGAGCGAATCGCTAGTTTTATACTAACTGGCAGCATTACAAACATTCAAAACTCCTGAAAGTTACTCAAATTTAAGGGCGACGACCGGATCCAATCTTGCGGCGCTTCGCGCTGGGCCATAACCAAAAATGATGCCCGTGAAGGCTGCCATAGTGACAGCGATCAGCAGCATTGAAGTCGAAATAGAGGTGGCCCAGTGCATAGCGTTGCTTGCAATATACAAGCCGACAGTACCAAGCATAAGCCCAAGCACCCCTCCGAGAGCAGCAAGCGTCACCGCCTCAACAATGAATTGTAGTAATACATCGTTCATTCGTGCTCCCATTGCCATTCGAAGGCCAATCTCTCTACGTCGAGAGGCTACAGACACCAACATAATATTCATGACCCCTATTCCACCAACCAACAGTGACACGGCTGCAGCAGCGCTAAGAAGTAACGTAAATGTACGACCTGCCTGGCGAAGACTTTTCGCCATCTCTTCCCATGACGCGAGTTCGAATTCGACCACATTAGAATGAACAGCACGCGCTAGACGCGGATCGGAACCCATACCTGGCATAGCACTAACACTTTGTGTTTCCACTCTGAAATCATCTAATGTGTCATCTGGCAAATTGCGTAGTTCACGCATTGCTTCTCGAATATTCTCTGCAACGACTGTTGTTGTAGCAACTGAGCGCGTACGAACACTGATTTCATCAAAGTGGCGAGTATCTAATAGCTCCATGGCAAGGGCTAACGGAACATACACAGTCGGCACAATGATCGCACTGCTTGAGTCATTCCCATCATCGATTATTCCCACCACAGTTACTTGTTTTCCACCCAACGGGAGGTGCTGGCCGATCGCCTCAGTGTTGGGCCAAAGTTTTTGCGCTATTGCGCTGTTAACTAACATAACCGCTGCGCCACTATCCTGCTCAACTTCGCTGATCGTGCGCCCTTTCAAAATTCGCCAGGCTTGCATGTCTTGCCAGGCACTATGAAAACCGTATATGCGTGCGATTCGCACGGGAGGATTATTCTCTGCATCTGTTGATAGGTTTCCAGTCACAATTGCAGCAACAGCACGAACATCGTTGATATCATTGCTCAGCATCGATAGCTCGTCATGCCCTAGTGGGTAGGCCGGGCTTCGAACTTTGGTAATCTTTATAGGTCTTTCAGTGCCATTGACCATGCCACTGCCCTGTGTACTGCCTATGGCTAGCATTTCCGAATCTATTAATCGAGACTCTGAAACCTCACCGCCAGAGCTGTCCTGGCCACCGTTAGCCTGAGCAAGTAATTGAAAATTCCCAGCTCTAATTCGAATCATCGTCGGCCCAGCACTTTCTATCTGAGTTTCTATTTGCTCCTGCGCTCCTTTGCCTAAACCTGACACGAGCACCACCATTGCAATTCCAATACTCATACCACTTAAAGTCAGCATCGCTTGTAGTCTATTTTGCGACAATGCTTTTAACGCCATTCTGAAACTAGTGTCCAGCATGAGGGGACTCCGCAACTATTGGCATAGGCGCATCCATAAACTGTGGCAATACCATTGCGGGTATATCAAGCACAAATGGTTCTCCTTGAAACAAGAAACCTACTCGAACTATGTCATTTTCACTATTGAGTGCTCGACTATCTCCTTGCCATAAGTCCCCACTTGAACTAATGCTCATAGACACCGGCTCAATTTCATTATTCTCTCTCTCAATCTCGATGCTAACATCAGCAACTACTGAGGCAGGAAGATCGTTTCGCATAGGATCGCTATAATAGAGCTTAACGCCTCCCTCCTCTCCGACAACTAGTTCGAAATGCATCTCTAAAAACATCATTACGAATCCGCCGTGTTTTGCATCATGATTCCCATGACTCTCTTCGCCATGGCCAAACGCTAACGCTGGGATTAGTGTTACAAGTACGAGAATAGATTTCCAAATTTTTTGTGTACTCATATTTTCCTCATTACTCATGGTTTAAAGCACCGATAGGGTTTAGTTGAGCTGCTCGATGGGCTGGATAAACACTTGCAACAGTACCTAATAACGCTGCTACAACGATAGCGATCACCATTGACAACAATGACACGTCGGTAGACCACGCAAAAAGTTGTTCGAGACTTTCTGAAATCAATGCCCCCACTGTTATCCCTACTAAGCCACCAACAACACTAAGAACAATCGCTTCAATTACAAACTGACTGGCGATATCTCGACTACGAGCGCCCATCGCCATACGCAATCCAACTTCGCGAGTGCGCTGCGTTACAGATAACAGTAAAAGATTCATTACTCCAATCCCTCCAACGAGTAGGGATACTGCTGCAACACCAGCTAATAACGCTAACATTGTGCGGTTGGCTCGCTGCAGTGACGCCGCGAGTTGTTCAATTGTTAGGGCTTCGATACTTTCCAGATTGCCAGCCACTATTCGCGCTACATCTGGCGCTAATCCTTTCCCTAACAGCTGCGCAGATTGCGTCCGAACCATAAAATCATCAGGCATTTGCTCTGTAATACCATGGCGCACCCTAAGTAGGTCTTCTATTTGCTTGGCGATGATAGTGGTTTCACCTGCAGAGGCTGTCGTTACCGTAATGGTATTGAGTTTACTTAGGTTCAGTAGACTATGGACCGTCGTAACAGGAATATAAACCGCATCGAATTGGTCATCGCCTGCAGCCGGTTGAGAGGCCCAGCTACGACTAGCCACAACTCCCACCACTGTAAATTCTTGATTCCAAAGCGTAAGGACCTCTCCTACTGGATTGACGTTTTCTCCGAATAGACGATCAGCTACAACCTTCCCTAGCACCATTACTTGTTCGGCGCTGCGAACTTGGCTTTGAGTAAGAAATCGCCCATAGGGAAAGACCCAACCGCTACGAATGACGGGCAATTGCGATTCGGTGCCGTGTAGTCTAGTAAACCATTGTTTTTCGGGGGTCTTAGCAATTGCAACTCGTGCGTTCTCATGTACACCGGAAGCCACAAATTCGATTCCATCTAGCTGCTCGCGTATGGCTCGAGCATCATCCAGAGATAGCGTTGCAGCAGCTCCCAGCCCAGCCATCGCGTCACCTAATCTTTCACTCGCTATAGGATGATCATGTTCAGCCATTGGGTCGTCTTCGAAATGGGTTCTATAAAGCTTAATACCTGAATGATTGCTGATAGGATTGGGAAGCCATTGTGCAGTGCGCAAGCGAGGAGAAAGAGGTTTGATAATTGACGCGTGATCAGCAGGAGACCCTCCTGCCCCAGCGCGCTCGACCTGGTAGTTCCCAGAATTAATGATGATCATATTGGCACCAGCGGCCAAAAGCTGATCTTTTATGGCTTCTTGTGCACCTTTTCCTAGAGCCATACTGGTTACCAATGCACCTACGCCAACCATTACACCCAGCATCGCTAAAAGAGTTTGTACCTTGTTTCTCATTAAGGCATTCCATGCCATTAGGACTACTTGCACCATGGCACTCATTTAGCCTCCTTAGTAACCACTTGCGGCTGCTATTGGTGGCAGGTCTTCCAGTATGTCTACACTGCGAGGGATATTTTTTTCATCACTGATAATCACACCATCGCGAACAGAGATTATTCGTGTCCCATAAGCTGCTATCTCAGGTTCGTGTGTAATGAGTACAATCGTGATTCCTTGCTTCTCGCGAAGTTCTTGCAATAAGCGCATCACTTCGATACTCGTCTTGGAATCTAGATTTCCTGTAGGTTCATCCGCTAGAATCAAACTCGGATGATTAACGAGCGCTCTTGCTATCGCTACGCGCTGTTGTTGCCCACCTGACAACTGGCTAGGATGGTGATCTAAACGATCCGCAAGCCCCATCGAAGTAAGTGCTGCAACTGCTCGATTATGCCGTTCTCCGTTTGGCATTACTGGGCGAGAATACAAAAGTGGCAATTCGACATTCTCCACTGCGCTCGTTCTGGGCAATAAGTTGAACCCCTGAAAAACAAAGCCAATCTGTCGATTGCGAATATCGGCTAACTCTTGCGGAGGAAGATTTGAGACATCTTTACCATTGAGTAAATATTCCCCTTCACTTGGGCTATCTAAACACCCTAAGATGTGCATCATGGTCGATTTTCCAGACCCTGATGGACCAGTGATGGCCACAAACTCACCCTCTTCAATATCGAGTGAGACACCGCGCAATGCATGCACAGTATTATCACCAAGTTGATATATCTTTTTGATGCCTTTTAAACTAATTACTGACATGGTTGGCCTCATCAATTGCTAAATCAATGTAACTTTCTCAACTGATTAGGCTCCACAAGCGCAATGGAGCCCTAGCAGTAAAACGAAGTTGCTCGCATTAATCGGAAGCGGCCTCTGGCTCATTCAAACCAGCATAGTTGTACAACACAGTTGCAACTGATTTTTCTCCACTTGCCATGCCGTAAGTTTTGCCTGCACCTTCTATCACAAAATATTCATTTGCCGCGTGAGCGTTTCCACCTGACCCGACTTGCCCGCTTACAATAGGAATATCCATTACATCGCCAGCGAAGAGATAAGCTGGCCAATACCCACCCAGCATAGATTCCATCTCTTTAACGGGATCGTTATACGCAACGCCAAAGGCGTCAAACATATCCATTGCTGCTTGAGCAATATCGTTGTCGTAAGTCATCTTTGCCCAAGGCACATCACCAACAATGTTAATTTCAACGTCTTCAAAACCGTGCTTGTCCAAGTGGACACGCAATTTATCAACGATATCAAGCCCGTTTTGGTACGGGACATATCGGAAGTTATGTTTAGAGACAATACGGTTCGGTAGAATCGCACCCGACCCACCCTCGAACATATTGCCTCCCCAGATGCCATCGAGGTTCATCGACTGCCCGTAACGCGCCATGGTGATATACTCGAGAGGATCATCGGCAATAAATCTTTCCACCCCTAGATTGCGTGCAGCAATTTCCAGATCAATGTTCTCGGCCATCGCTTTCAGTTTTTCTAGCTCTGGTTCGGATAGCTCTTCGATGTTGTCGTAAAAACCATCAAACATGACCCTATTACCAGTGTCGTCAACTAGCGTGGTCAGCATTTTAATATGACGCCACGCTGGCGCATCAACAGAGCGCTTATTGCCACCGTGAATATTGCTGTAATTCGGCCCGCGCCCCCAACTCTCACCACTAGTGATTAGCTCAACAAACACGCTACCTTCAGAACCACCCCCAAAGCCACCTTGGCTCCCAAAGCGATACATTGCATCTGCATCAGCAAACAATTCAGGGTTATCACGTACAAACTTTCGGTAGCCAATCGACATTCTCTCTTCGTCGCCTTCTGCCACAAAAATCAGATTCACTGGAAGTTTGCCAGTAACAGCTTTGATCGCCATCAAAGCATTTAATTGAACCATCTGAGGACCTTTGGAGTTGCTGGCACCGCGACCTAATAAAACTTTAGCGTAAGGTGCTTGTTCGATAAGGCGTGCCTCAAAAGGAGGAGATTTCCAAAGGTCGGGTTGAGTTATGGGCATAGTGTCATACATCCAATACAAGACAAGAGTCTTCTCAGCGCCTTCATCGCAGTGGGCGTATACAACAGGATTGCCTTGTTGTCCCCACTCTGTAATGCCAACATCATTGACACTGGTTTGTTGACATCCCAGTTGATCAAAAAAACCTTTTACCATATAGGCTGATTCTTGGATGCCTTCGCCCGTATTTGACACACTAGGTTGCCTAATCCACTCCTGTAAATTCATTACGTGTTCGTCGATATGATCATCGATATAGGTAAAGATTTCTCGCAGTTCTGGGCTATGAATCTGGCTCATATCGATGGCGACTTCTTCATCACCATTAGGGCGAATCCCTAGAGCGGGAGCAGTCGCTGCAGGCGTTGCTACGTTGCTAGTGGCCGTTGAAGCTGCACTCACTGGCGCACTAGTCGAAGTGGAGTCACCGCAGCCTGAAAGTGCCAAGATAGAACTAACTAAAATAGGAAATGTTAGTGGTCGAATTGCAATATTTTTTATACTAGCCACGCTTTGCTCCTGAGACATGTGCCTTTTAGAATGTCTGATTGCAATACTTTGAATGCAAATTTATTTGAATTTAACAAACAATGCCTTGCCCTGTTTATTTGACCTACCAAAACAAATCTGCAGCTGCATTTTGCATACCAAAACAGAATGAACAGTAAAAGAGATCTAAAAATAGGATTGTTTTTACGGTGGCTTATCGAATACAAGCTTATGAATACTTTATGATATTTTCTCTAGTTACAAGAAAAACAGCTATTCATAATTCCTATAAAAAATGACAAAATCCGATAAATGTTCACATAGGGAATTGTTCCAACATTGAACATGTCTAGGCTTTAACGCACATTAAAAGCGCAAAAATTTGTCTATATAGAAAAATCTCACCCGCTTTCAATTGATGCACCAAAATTGGCCGCTCAGGTTTTTCTTGTAATCATTTCTGCCAGCAATATATGAATGTTGACAGCAATATTTCTTTTGAGGATGATGATTCTTTCCTAAAAGCTAGAAGTTCACGGAGTGTTTTATGTTTAGCAAAGATCTCAGTTTGGCAGAATTTGACAAAGCGCTTTACGAAAACATTGAACTTGAAACACAGCGTCAGGAAGCCCATATTGAATTGATCGCTTCAGAGAATTACACAAGCCCTCTAGTTATGGCAGCCCAAGGGTCTTCATTAACAAATAAGTATGCTGAAGGTTACCCAGGTAAACGATATTACGGCGGTTGTGAATTTGTCGATAATGTAGAGCAGTTAGCCATAGATCGCGCTAAAGAGTTGTTCGCAGCAGATTATGCCAATGTTCAACCTCACTCTGGCTCTCAGGCTAATGCTGCCGTTTTTATGGCATTGATGAAACCCGGCGAGACAATATTGGGAATGAGCCTAGCCCACGGAGGTCATCTTACCCATGGGGCATCTGTCAGTTTTTCAGGAAGAATTTATAATTCCGTGCAATATGGATTAAATGAAACCACAGGTGAAATAGATTACGAGCAAGTCGAATCTTTGGCAAAAGAACACAAGCCGAAAGTGATTGTTGCCGGTTTCTCCGCCTATTCTAAAATTGTCGACTGGCAACGTTTTCGTGAAATAGCTGATGAAGTTGGCGCTTGGTTTGTCGTTGATATGGCACACGTTGCAGGGCTAGTTGCCGCTGGAGTTTACCCCAGCCCAGTTAATATTGCAGACATTACCACCTCAACTACCCATAAAACTCTACGTGGGCCCCGTGGCGGACTTATTCTCGCCCGCGCCAACCCAGATTTAGAGAAAAAGTTAAACTTTGCCGTTTTTCCTGAAAGCCAAGGTGGCCCTTTAATGCATGTCATCGCAGCCAAAGCGGTGTGTTTTAAAGAAGCGATGTCGGATGAGTTTAAGCAATATCAAATGCAAGTGATAAAGAATGCCCAAGCAATGGCTACTACGTTTATCAATAATGGCTTTGAGGTAGTTTCAGGCGGAACCGACAATCATCTATTCTTACTGAGCCTAGTTAAACAGGAGATTACGGGTAAAGAGGCAGATGCGGCGCTGGGCCGAGCATGTATTACAGTCAATAAGAATGCGGTACCCAATGACCCGCGCCCACCTTTTGTCACGAGTGGTCTACGTATTGGCACACCAGCGGTCACCACACGAGGAATGCAAGAGGCCGACGTCATAAAATTAAGTGAGTGGATCTGCGAAATTTTAGCAGATATCAATAATGAAACGCTTATTGCACAGGTGCGTGATCGTATTGCAACACTGTGCAACGAGTTTCCGGTGTATGGCTAGATCATTCGCCAGCAGTTTTATGCTCAAATTGCATGCCGACTGCAGAGCCTCTAGTGAACCCTTTCCAATAGGTATGTTGGGAACGTGGCTCACCATCTTGCATTGAATACACGCCGTCATTGCCGTTCGGAATTAGATCGAGATACTCTTGTTTTGCACTATCGCCTTTCAAATGCAGGTCCATAAAGGCTGTCGCAAAGTGATCGAGCACATTATTGCTGCGCGTGCTGTCCCACACCGCGTCGCTATAATGCCCTGCCCCTTTGCGCTCAGGGTCTTCAAGAATTTCAACAGGCATTGGTATAGGCGCCGCAACACTATGACCGCCATTGATAAATGTCAGCAAATAACGATCGGCGTTGACTGTATTATCAAAGATCGCTCGCGTCCCATTTTCATACCCTGCTGTCACGTCGACACTCCCTGCCACGAACAAGGTGGGCGTCTTGACACCATTTAAAGTATCGGCGGTAAAGAAATTGGAGTTCATTCCCCAAGGGGCGATGGCCACCGCTGCCTTAATGCGTGAATCAAGGTTACGCGCATAACGACGATTACGTGTTGTATGGTCTTCCAATAATTCATTGGGTGGTGATATCGCCGAATCGACCATCGCCGGGTTAATACCCGCGCCAATATTGTTGAGCAAACCATAACCGCCCATAGAGAAGCCGATCAAACCAGTATTCTCAACATCAACAAGGTTTTGTAAGAAACTATTACTATCATTATTGAGCTGAGCCATTGTTTCTATGACGAAACGTTGGTCGATCGGGCGGTTGTACAGCGTACTGGCGATAGGCGTTTGATATTGATACGTACTGTCTGTGTGATCTATGGAGGCCACGACATAGCCTTTGCTTGCAAGGTTTTCCCCTAGATGACTCATCAGAAAACGATTGCCTGGATAGCCGTGTGAGATCACCACTAATGGGTAGGAGGCCGAATTATTCGGTTCGGCATCACGCACAGCACGCCCATGCAACGTTGCGGTGACATCGAGGTTACGGGTTTCGGCTGTGTACTGCCCGCCAGGGCTTTGACCTGTTGCCAAAGCAGCGGGATACCAAACTTCAACAGTCAATGGACGATCATAATAATTGGTGACCTCACCGGCGACCGAATTCACCACATCCACTCGTTCGCTATCTACAAGCTCTAAGGTTCTAACACCGATGTCAAAACTGCCAAAATGAGCAAGCTCAGGGGCGTCATGACGGATGATGTCGATTCGATTAGTTTGTGCAAAGGCACTAGTCGATACACTCATTATGATTAAAACCGTATTCAGAAGTTTCATATCCCACACTCTTTTGGTTTATTTTTGCTCGTAATGCCCCATGAGCATCCCTGTTCCAAGGATATGGCCATCGATAGCTTCAAGCAACGACTCTTTATTGAGCCCTTCTGGTAAATTCAGTGCTGCATCCAGTGCATACACGCGGAAATGGTAAGCATGCAATTTGCCATCCACGGGAGGACGTGGACCAAAATAGCCTGGTTGTCTAATGCCGTTCAAGCCATTGATCATACCTTCCAAGCCTGCAACCCCCGTCACAACTGGTTCTTTCGTTAACGCCCCAGGGATCTCGCTAGCTTCAGCTGGAATATTATAGGCCACCCAATGCACAAAAGGCTGGGGCATTGGCACAACAGGGTCGTCCATTACCAAGGCAAGTTGCACAGTACCCGCAGGCAAGTTGCTCCACGAAAGCTGTGGCGAGACATTGTCACCATAGGCAGAGTTTGCCAAGGGCACCATGTCGTGGTTTGCAAAAGCCGTACTACTCACCGTGATGGTGTCTTCCATTTCAGCGGCCATGCTCATCTGGCCTGTAAACGCTACGCATAGGGCAACCGCACTTAGGGATTTTTTGATCAAACTCATTTGAGACTCCGATTAGGCATAGTAATGATAAGGGAAGTCCATGGCACCTTTATGACACCATAGCTTGACAGCACTATAACGCTGTCGCATTGAAAGCAGAAGTATACTTGCGCTTACCTAAGAGGCATTCCATCGTATAAGCATGAGATAGCGAAGTGGTATTTCAATCTCTCTGAATTTGTCCCGGCTATCGGGTAGAGCTTCAAATTTACGGGGGGCTAAGCGGGCAAAAACAGCGCGACGCAACTACGATTTAGCCATACAGGCCTGGGCTCATTTCCAAAGGATGAAGCAAACCTAGCAGCTGAGAATTTTAAGATTGGCTAGGATGGGATTATTAATAACTTGTTAAAAGAGCGTGTTGAAATTATATGAGTAGGTGCAGCCTATGTGCTTTAGTAATTAGCTCATTATGCTCATACTCAACTCCGGCTTGTTCTGCAAAATCAGGCCAAAGTGCGACACTATTAATCACCCGTTTAATTATCTGCTTGGCTTTTGCTGCTTTGATCCCAGCAGCGGCTGCCAATATCAGCAAGTCCTCCAGAACGAACTTATCACGCTTACCATTAATACTCATTTGATGAGCGCCGGTATAGGCACCATTGGGATTCCAAGCATAAACAACATCAAATGCCGGCGAAAGAACCCACTCACCCTTTGGATTCATCAAAAAGGCAATGTTTTTAACATGGTCATCTTGATTACGAGCCACCACATTGAACACGGCTCGAGCAAATTGTTGCTGGCAGTCTTTCGCGACTTGCACACTAATTTGGCGAATCGTTAACATCGCTTGCTCATAACTATAGCTTGCAGGATCGTTGTAATCGTAATGGCAAAGCGCTGCGAGGGATTGCATATGCAATTTTTTACCAGACTTCGTTCGTTCAAAACGTTGAGTCATAAAATGACTCCGCCCGCCTTCGTGGTGAAGACGACAAGGAGTCATTTCTATGCCGGCATCCTTGGCCATCAAGTGATAGGCATATTCAATTCGGCCATAGCCTTGCGGGTCAGCTAGCTCTTTATCACTGTTATTACCCACCCCGTCAAATTTTAGCAACCACTGCTCAAACCCATCTTCGCAATCCAGCTGTCCAGACCGAAACTCCCCTGTGTTGGGGTTCCAAGCTAATAATGCTTTTGCTCTTGCCCCGCCAGCAGAGGTGCCCACACGCAAAATATCTTGCAAGGCATGGGCGTCTTGCTTATTGCCCAATTGGCCGGCTAGCTCCCCGCGCTGCGAAAGCACTTTATTTGCTAAGGTGGTTAATGCCGCTATATCTACCGATCGGTCAACTGCTTTGCTAACCCCTGAAGTAGGTTCAAACTCCAAGGCGCCCATTGCACGCTGGCCGATATAGCACAAGCGCTCGACTGGATTCATACTGCCAGGCAAACGCCCTTGCGTCGCTAGCCACGCATCGATCACCCGATGCCCAAATTTGTCAGGTAAACAGTCTGCTAGTAAACCTGGTAAGCCTTTAAAGGACTCAGCAATTGCTGGGAATGAATACGGCACATTACTGGGAGGCATAGTGATCGGCGAAATTTTAATGCCAGAGTCGGCAAAATCATCGGTGTATTGGAAAACACCTAGCTCTCGGTCGGAGTCCCAATACACCGCCCCGATTTGACGCCCCCATAGGTTAACCCTCGCTATGGTCATGGCGTCGTCCCATCATCCCAGTGCCATGTCTTTTTCTTATCATTACTTGCAGTGCGCGATCGCACACGCTTGCGCTCAAGCCCTTTACCCTCAAGCAATTGCACGGGTTGAATACCTGGGTCTGGTAATAAAGTGGCCAAATGCTCTTGTAACCCTAAGGCCTGCATTAGGCGCACGAATGTATCCATCGAGGCTTTTTCGCCAGTCTCTAACCTGCTTAGGGTGCGTGGAGAAATACCGGCATTCGCGGCTAATTCATCTTGAGTGATGTTTCGCGAAAGTCGGATTTGCGCCAGAGTTTCCCCCATCGATTTAATGATTTGCTCAGGGGTCGCTATTTTAAAATCAATTTTATTAGCCATATTTGACTCTTTAAGTGGTATTTCAGCCATTAAGAGACAGATATTGGTAGTTAGCGCTCAATAAGTCAACAAGCAATAATTGTCTTATAAAACCGCTTAACTGATTTTATACGCCATTTTTGTCATGTTAACGTGATTCTGAAGGAACGGTGAGGCTTTCGTTGGAGAGTAGTTTGGGCATCAGGGGGAGTTTTGCTTGAAAGAGTGGCCCAAGGAGATTACTTAAAACAGCTTTTGGCTGTTTCAACCCTTCGGGCTGAGCACTGCGTGCTTGGTGCCGAATGCTTTGCATTCGGTCGAACTCTAACGTTCGATCTCTCTCCCGCCATGAACGGTAAAGCTTTCGTTGGAGAATAGTTTGGGCATCAGGGGGAGTTTTGCTTGAAAGAGTGGCGGAGGGAGAGAGATTCGAACTCTCGGAGGACTTTCATCCTCGCTGGTTTTCAAGACCAGTGCATTCAACCGCTCTGCCATCCCTCCGCAACGGGGCGTAATCTTACTGGAAAATCATTTTCAGTCAACCAGATATTCACACCAATTATGACTTCTTTTGGGAATAGGTTACTTTCATTTGCGCGCAGGTTACAATCAGCCCCAATGCATAAAGGTCGCTTTGCTATTGAAATTATTACGATAAGCCCCAAAATAGGCATTAGATGCCTATAAGTGAAACACAAGGGCATTTCAGGCGGTCTATAGTCTGCACAGTATTACTACGGAGATAAATATGAGTCAGATAGATGTTCTAAACGCTTCACAAACCCGTGGATCGGTTGTTGCTGTTAATAAAGTATTGAAGAACACCTATTTACTGCTAAGCATGACGCTAGGCTTTAGTGCTGTCATGGCTGCAGTAAGCACAAATGCTGCCCCAATGAATATGTGGGTCTACATTATCGGGCTTTACGGCCTTTTGTTTGCCACACAAGCTCTTGCACGTAGCGCATGGGGTTTGGTGACAATCTTCGCCTTTGCCGGTTTTATAGGCTATGGCACAGGGCCTCTTATTGGCATGCTTATGTCCACCTCGGGCGGTAGCCAGATCGTGACTACGGCGCTTGGCGGCACCGCCTTTATCTTCTTCGGCTTGTCCGGGTATGCCTTGGTGTCGCGCAAGGATTTCTCTTTCCTAAGTGGCTTCATCACTGCGGGCTGTTTTGTCCTTATTGCGGCGATGGTTCTAGGGATTTTCGTGCAGATCCCAGCACTGCAACTAGCCATCTCAGTTGGCTTCATGCTTTTTGCTAGCGCGATCATTCTTTATCAGACTGGCGAAATTGTGAATGGCGGCGAGCAAAACTACATCCTCGCCACGATCACTTTGTTTGTATCAATCTACAACTTGTTCATGAGCTTGATTCACTTGCTCACGGCGTTCTCTGGCGACGAGTAATCGCGTTAGAGATTTACTACAAAGCCTCGGTCTTTACCGGGGCTTTTTTAATTTAGCGAGCTCATGTTGTGAAATTAACTGTCCTTGTGCACTCAGCCCCCTACTCCTCTCAAGCGGCCTATTCGGCATATCGCTTTAGCGCGAGTGCGTTAGCGGCTGGCCACGAGATCTATCGTTTATTCTTTTACTACGATGGCGTTCACAACAGCTCTTTGCTCAGCACACAGGCTCAGGATGAGTTCGACTTAATCGCTGCCTGGCGCACGCTGATTGAAAGTCATCAGATCGATGCCATCTCTTGCGTCTCTTCAGCGCTCAAACGAGGGATACTCGACGCTCAAGAAGCGGCACGATATGAGAAGCCAGCCTCTAATCTGGCCGAACAATTCACACTTTCAGGCCTAGGCCAATTGGTTGATGCCAGCATCGAATCCGACCGCGTCGTGAGTTTTGGAGGCTAAGATGAGCACAAACACCGCTAAAACCATCACCTTTATCACGCGTTCTACGCCCTATGGTCATGGGCAGGCAAAAGCCTGCTTAGACATGGTCTTGTCTGCAGCGGTGTTCGAGCAAAAAATTAACTTCATCTTCATGGATGATGGCGTCTGGCAACTGAAAAAAGGCCAAGCGCCTAGTCATATCGATGCAAAAGACTTAAGTGCCGCGTTTACTGCTTTACCGCTGTATGAGGTTAATGATTTGTACGTCAACGCCAACGACTTGCAGGAGCGTGGCCTAAACTGTGAAGAACTTGTTGTTCCCGTGCATAGCGTGCAAGCTAATACAATCGCCGAACTTATTCGCGAATCTGACGTAGTATTCACACTATGAGCACTCTCCATACCATCAATAAAACTTCAACGCACTCTGCCTTAAGCAGCTGCTTAAAGGTCGCGCGCAATGGCGATAGCATCCTTCTCATCGAAGATGGCGTCTATGCCAGCTCCCAGCTCTGCCAAAGCCCTTTAGAAGGAGTGGCTCTTTATGCTCTGCATGAAGACTTGCTTGCTCGCGGCCTAGATGCTTCCACTCTCTCTGGCACTATAAAGACTGTAGACTATAATGGCTTTGTCGACTTGGTGTGCCAGCACCAGCGCTGTGTCAGCTGGTCCTAAGCCCGATGAGATCCTTGCAGCTGCCAAACAAAGCGTCGATCCCACTGGACAAAGACGGCTACCTGCGAGATATGTCTAACTGGAGCCCAGAGGTTGCTGAACAGTTAGCAGCCGCTATACCCATCACATTGACCCCAGCACATTGGGAAGTGCTTGAAGTGTTGCGGGCATTTTATCAAACACACGGTATTTCCCCTGCCACGCGCCCCTTCGTAAAGCTAGTGGCAAGAGATCTCGGCAGCGATAAGGGCCGTAGCATCTATCTAATGAAATTATTCCCTGGAAACCCTGCACTGACAGCCAGCAAACTAGCGGGGCTACCTCGCCCAAGCAATTGTTTTTAGTGCCTTTTAGTCTATACGAGCGATGCATATCTGCTATAATTCGCGATCTTTTTTAAACCGCCCATTTTAGATTCAGGACATAAGCTTATGAGCCCTGTAAAGCGCCTTGCCGACACCGTACTCGCGGTGAACAACGACCTACCCATTCGCACGAATCAAGCTGTGCATAATGGAAAAGTTCGCTCTGTCTATTGGCTCACTCCTGAAGATAGCGCTCGTTTAATCAAAGAACGCCATTACGATGTGGCCGCCGATGCGCCATTGGCCATCATGGTCATCAGTGACCGTATTTCTGCCTTTGACTGCATCTGGCATGGTGAAGATGGTTTAAACGGGGTTCCCGGCAAAGGCGCGGCACTTAATGCCATTTCTAATCATTGGTTCCGTTTATTTCGCGAACAAGGTCTCGCCGACAGTCATATTTTAGAGATCCCCCACCCGTTCGTTTGGATCGTGCAGAAAGCAAACCCAGTGATGATTGAGGCGATTTGTCGTCAATACATAACAGGCTCTATGTGGCGCGCTTACTCCAAAGGCGAGCGTGAGTTCTGTGGCATCAAGATCACTGACGGCTTGAAAAAAGATCAAAAACTACCTGAGCTGCTGATTACTCCATCGACCAAAGGAATCCTAAAAGGCATTCCTGGCGTGCCAGAGGCCGACGACGTCAACATCAAGCGTCAAGACATTGAACACAACTATGCGGCATTTAACTTCCGTAAAGTTGAGGATATCGATTTATACGAAAAGCTATTGCGCGAAGGGTTTGACGTTATCAGCAATGAACTAGGGAAAATCGACCAAGTATTTGTCGATACTAAGTTCGAGTTTGGATATGTCACTGACGCACAAGGCCAAGAAAAACTCATCTATATGGACGAAGTCGGCACGCCGGATTCATCACGCATATGGGATGGGCCGTCCTACCGTGAAGGCAAGGTAATTGAAAAATCCAAAGAGGAGTTCCGACAGCAATTGTTAAACTACTTCCCAGACCCAGACATTTTGTTGAACAAGGATCGGATGCCAGAGCGTGAAGCACTCGCACGCGACAATGCATTGCCAGAAGCGATGCTAATGCAAATCTCGCGAACCTACCTAGGTATTGCTGAAAAAATTATCGGTGAACCTGTGACGCTTTCAGAAAATCCTAAACAAGAAATTCTGGATATACTAAGCAAGGAATTCGACTTAATCGACTAAAGGTCTTTAGTCGGCGCTATCTTCTAATAGCGCCTCTTTTCGAAACCACGCATACTTCGACTGCAAGGCCACAACCCTTCCTACGATGATGATCGTTGGCGCTTTGACTTCATTGGCAAGCACTAGCGCCGGCATCGTAGCGAGTGTCCCTCTTAATACTAGCTGCGTCTCCGTAGTGCCCTGCTGCACTAGCGCGATTGGTAGATCAGGCTCGGCTCCGTGGCTGATAAGCGATTCACAGATTTTCTCTAAGCCCACCAACCCCATATAGAACACTATCGTCTGATGCTCCTTGGCTAAACTGTCCCAATCCAGATCGATACTGCCATCTTTCAAATGCCCGGTCACGAAGCGCACAGACTGCGAACAGTCTCGATGGGTCAATGGAATACCCGCATAGGCGGCGCAGCCTGAGGCAGCGGTGATTCCTGGCACTACTTGAAAGGGGATTTTTTCCTGCGCTAAGCGGTCGATCTCTTCACCGCCACGGCCGAAGATAAAGGGGTCACCGCCTTTTAAACGTAGTACTTTTTTCCCTTCTTTAGCCAGTCGCACTAACATCTCATTGATTTGCTCTTGTGGCACAGAATGATTCGCCCGGGCTTTGCCAACATGAATCTTTTCCGCATCAGGGCGCACTTTCAACATAATTTCTTTGGAGACCAGACGATCGTACAATACGACATCGGCCTCATACATCAAACGTAAGGCTTTAATAGTCAGCAAATCTGGGTCACCAGGCCCCGCCCCTACCAAAAACACTTCGCCTTGTACGGCTAATTGATCGGACTCACCCAGTTGTTTTTCGATATAGCGCCAGGCAGCCACCTCATCACCGGCCAATACCATACCCGGCATTGGCCCTGACAAGAGTTTTTCCCAAAAACGTGTACGGCTAGTAAAGTCGGTAACCACGGATTTCACGCGCCCACGAAATTTGCCTAGCAGCATCGCGAGACGACCATAGGTGGCCGGAATGAGTGCTTCAATCTTTTCTTTGAGTTGTCGCGTCAATATGGGGGACGTGCCACCACTAGAAATAGCGATCACAACTGGTGAGCGGTCGACAATAGATGGCACGATAAAACTGCACAACTCTGGCTTGTCCACGACATTAACAGGCAGGCCTCGATTTTTGGCCAATTCGGACACTTGTTGGTTCACAGTTTCATCATCTGTTGCAGCCACAACGAGAAACACACCGTCCAGATCACTTTCTTTGAACGCTCGGATGTGCATTTCGCCTGCGCCTGCTAGCACTAGCTTTTCGAGGGGCTCGCAGATTTTCGGTGCGACGACCCTAAGCCTAGCGCCAGCCCTGTCCAGTAATACGGCTTTGCGATATGCAACTTCGCCGCCCCCAACTACTACGCAGTTTTGCGAACGAACATTGAGGAATATAGGAAGAAATTCCATTCACTAATTACCTTTTACGCTAGGCGTTCTAGACCGCCCATATAAGGACGTAAGACTTCTGGCACAGTGACCGAGCCATCGGCATTTTGATAATTTTCAAGGATCGCCACAAGCGTACGACCAATGGCAAGACCAGAACCATTGAGAGTATGCAGAAGCTCAGGTTTGCCGGTTTCAGGGTTGCGCCAGCGCGCTTGCATACGACGTGCTTGGTAGTCGCCAAACGTGCTGCAAGAAGATATCTCGCGGTAACAATTCTGCGAAGGGAGCCAAACTTCAAGATCGATAGTGCGCGCAGCGCTAAAGCCCATGTCACCGCCGCAAAGTAGCATGGAGCGATAGGGCAAATTCAATAACTGTAGAATTTTCTCGGCATGGCCAGTTAATTCTGCCAGTGCCGCATCGGACTGCTCAGGTTTTACCATCTGCACGAGTTCAACTTTCTCGAATTGATGCTGACGAATCATGCCACGAGTATCCCGGCCATAGCTGCCCGCCTCACTTCTGAAACATGGCGTGTGACACGCAAATTTCATCGGTAGCTGTTCGGCTGCCACAATCGTATCGCGAACGATATTCGTAACAGGCACCTCGGCAGTTGGGATCAGATAGTATTCGTCATCGCCTTCTAAACGGAATAAATCTTCGGCAAATTTAGGCAACTGGCCAGTGCCAAGCAAAGACTCACGGTTCACGATATAGGGCACATAGACCTCGGTGTAACCGTGCGCCTGCGTGTGTTGATCCAACATAAATTGAATTAACGCACGGTGCATTCTCGCCATCGATGCTTGCATGACCACAAAACGAGACCCAGTCAACTTAGTCGCAGTTGGAAAGTCCATCGTCGCCATTGCCTCACCAAGCGCAACATGATCTTGCACTTCAAAGTCGAACTCTCGTGGTGTTCCCCAACGATGCATTTCGACATTGTCATTCTCGTCTTTTCCTTCTGGCACGATTTCCTGCGGCACATTAGGAATGCCCATGAGAATGTCATTGAACTGTTCTTGCACTACTGCCAATGCGTTTTTATTCTCTTCTAGGGAATCTCCCAAACTCGCGACATCTGCCAATAACGGCGCAATATCTTGCCCTGATGCTTTTGCCTGACCAATAGACTTGGAGCGCACATTGCGCTCGTTCTGCAGTTTTTCGGTCTCTTGCTGTAACTCGCGGCGGCGTGAATCCAAGGTATTGATATTCTCAATGTCTAAAACGAAGTGTTTTTTCTTCAACAGTGCCGCTAAATTCTGTGGGTCTGCACGTAGGGTTTTGGGATCCAGCATGGACTTAAAATTTCCTTAATCGTTGTGTGTGAATTAAAGGACTCGCATAAATGCGATACCGAGCCAAGCGCACGCTAAACAAAGCACAACGCTAGCTAAAATATAACTGAAGGCCTGCACGAAAAAACCTTCTTGCATTAACATCAGAGCATCCAATGAGAACGTCGAAAAAGTCGTAAACGCTCCTAAATAGCCAACAATCAAAATAGCGCGCCATTGCTCTGACAACAGCATTCTTTCGCTAATGACAATGTACAGCATTCCAATAAGAAACGAACCAATGACATTAACGGCAAGGGTTGCCCAAGGAAAACGATGAGAGGCAAGCGAGCTCACTAACGTCATTAACCAATAGCGCGACACTGCACCGAACGCACCACCGAAGGCTACCGCTAATGAAACCATCATGTTCGCCCCTGCCCTTGTCTTTTAATCATTGGCATATCGCTGTTGATCGCTTTGTGCATCACGCTCGCGCAAATAGTCGAGTTTTTCACGAATTTTCGCCTCTAGGCCGTATTCACTCGGATAGTAAAATCGCTCATCCTGTAACGGTTCAGGCAAATAATTTTCACCGGCGGCATAAGCCCCGGGCTCGTCGTGCGCATAACGATACTGCGTTCCGTAATCGAGCGACTTCATTAGCGTCGTTGGTGCATTGCGCAAATGAATTGGCACATCGTGAGACTGGTCTTTGACGACAAGTGCGCGCGCGGCATTAAATGCCTTATACACTGCATTACTCTTCGGCGCGCTAGCTAAATAAAGCACGGCATGAGCAATCGCCAGTTCACCCTCGGGGCTACCGAGGCGTTCTTGCGCATCCCAAGCTGACATCGCCATTTGCAAAGCCCTTGGATCAGCATTGCCGATATCTTCGCTGGCCATGCGGACTAATCGGCGGGCAATATATAACGGATCACAGCCTCCGTCCAACATCCGCACAAACCAATACAGCGCGCCATCTGGGCTAGAGCCACGCACAGCCTTATGCAGCGCAGAGATTTGTTCATAAAAAGCATCACCGCCTTTGTCAAAACGGCGGCTCCCGCCAAGCAAGACTTGCTCGATGACTTCCAGATCGATGTGCTGCTTACCGTCTTTGATCTCAGACAAGTCGACCGCGATCTCAAGCAGATTTAACGCCCGTCGAGCGTCGCCATCAGCGGCATTAGCGATTTTACGCCTAACCGCTTCGTCCATCTCTATAGCTTGCTTGCCTAGCCCACGCTCAGAGTCGCTCACCGCCAGTTCAATCAGTTCTAATAAGGCTTGCTCATCGAGGGATTTAAGTAGGTACACACGGGCGCGAGATAATAAGGCGTTATTGAGTTCAAAAGAGGGGTTTTCCGTACTGGCTCCAATGAAGATCAGCGTGCCGTCTTCGACATGGGGCAAAAACGCATCCTGTTGACTCTTATTAAACCGGTGGACCTCGTCGACAAACAGCACTGTTGGTGTGCCTTTGGTCCGGCGCAGCATCTGGGCGCGCTCAACCGCAGCTCGAATCTCTTTAACCCCACTTAGCACTGCCGAGATGCTCTCGAAATGACCACCGCTGGTATGCGCAAGCATCCGTGCTAGCGTTGTTTTCCCTACCCCAGGCGGCCCCCAAAGAATCATCGAATGCGGCAGTCCACGGCGAATGGCTTCGCCAAGCGGTTTGCCTGGCCCTAGCAGATGTTGTTGGCCAATGAAGTCACTGAGTTGTTGCGGGCGCATGCGTGCGGCCAACGGCTGAAATGCCGCCGTATCACTTACTGGGCTGTGATCGTCGAGGTCGTCAAAAAGTGACTCAGACATGGGGCCTCTGTGTGGCAAATTTACGGTGCACTGCGATTGTCGAGCACGTCGATATCCGCAGGAATCTCGAAAACAAACTCGCTGTCATCGATTCCTTCGTTGATCTGATGATCGAAAAATTCCCAAAACGTTCGTTGCCCGTTGCCGTTATCGATGTGAATCGAATTAAGAGTACGCTCACGGAAATACAAGGTCACCCGCTCGTACAAACTTGTAGGGTCCAGGGGTTCTAGGATAAATTCATAGGCTTCGCCATTACCGACATCACCGCCGTTAATAAAGTAATCCGCCTCGATCTGCGCAATTTGCCCATTTAGTAACTGCGCCGCTAGTTCGGATTGCTCGGAATCCCAATCTTCGATGCTCACCTGCAATAGATCTGGCTGGTAGTTCCACAGGGACTGACCGTCAGTGACGATGAGTTCAGGATAAGGCTCTATGGTCTCCCAATAAAAGCCATGGGGCCGTTTCATTTTAAAACGAATGACACTCTCTTCGAGAATACCCCCGGTTGACTCGACGATGAGTTGCCGGACATCGGCCTCGAAAGTATTGATTGAGGCCAGTAAGTCTGACAACTCCTGCGTTGCGCTGTCTTGTGCATAAGGTTTACTGATTCCGGCCACGCACAGGCCAAGAAATACAAAACAACGAAGAGTAAATGCACTACGCATAATGATCATCCAAATTAACGAGGTGGTGGCGGCGCGATGACTTCACGTGCCCCGTTGGTTCCCATAGCAGTAACCACTCCAGCCGCTTCCATCGCATCGATCATGCGTGCCGCACGGTTATACCCGATGCGCAATTTGCGCTGTACAGCCGAAATAGAGGCCTTGCGCGTTTCAGTGACAAAGGCCACGGCTTCATCATAAAGCGCATCTGATTCTTCGCCACCGCCCTCTTCATCACCATAACCGCCAGAGTCGCGCTCATCGGCGCCTTGGGTGATCTCTTCGATGTAGACTGGCTCGCCGCGCGACTTCCAATCTGCTACCACACGGTGAACTTCATCATCGCTCACAAAAGCCCCATGCACACGCGTCGCGACACCACCGCCTGGCGGCATAAACAGCATGTCACCATTACCCAGTAGTTGTTCTGCACCGCCCTCGCCTAAGATGGTGCGAGAGTCGATTTTAGACTGCACCATGAAAGACAGACGTGTAGGAATATTAGCTTTGATCAAACCTGTTAAGACATCGACAGATGGCCGTTGTGTTGCAAGAATCAAGTGGATACCCGCCGCTCGCGCTTTTTGTGCAATACGGGCAATCAGCTCCTCTACCTTCTTGCCGACTACCATCATCATATCGGCCAACTCATCGACGATCACGACGATCATCGGCAAAGATTCAAGAATCGGGGCTTCTTGGTCTTCTAGCAATTGCATTGGGTCGGGGCGCCACAATGGGTCCACGATAGGCTGACCGGCCTTTTGCGCGTCGGTAACCTTCTTGTTGTAACCAGCCAAATTACGCACACCAAGCGCTGACATCAGCTTATAACGACGCTCCATCTCGGCCACACTCCAACGCAGGCCATTGGCCGCATCTTTCATGTCGGTGATGACTGGGGTCAATAGGTGGGGAATACCATCGTAAACCGACAGCTCCAACATTTTTGGGTCGATCATGATCATCCGCACCTGTTCGGGTGTGGATTTAAACAAGATACTGAGGATCATGGCGTTGATCCCCACCGACTTACCAGAACCGGTGGTTCCCGCAACCAAAAGATGCGGCATCTTCGCCAAATCCACAATCATCGATTTGCCAACGATATCGTGCCCAAGCGCCATACTGATTGGGGAGGAGGATTTGTCGAAATCCGGTGATGCTAGCACTTGGCTAAGCATGATCATTTCTCGGTGCTCGTTCGGAATCTCGATACCAATTACCGTCTTACCGGGAATGACCTCTACCACCCGCACGCTCACTAATGCCAAAGAGCGTGCTAGGTCTTTGCCTAGGCTCGTGATACGGCTGGCTTTAATACCAGGGGCCGGCTGTACTTCAAAACGAGTAATCACCGGGCCTGGATTCACTTCGGTGACTTGAATCTCGATACCGAAATCGCCAAGCTTGATCTCTAACAGGCGCGACATTGCCTCAAGGGATTCTTTTGAATAGCCAGGTTTAGACTCGCCTTTGTACTCGTCTAACAAAGCAATCGCTGGCAGATCCCCGGGGTTGGGAGCAGTGAATAAACGTCCTTGCCGCTCTTTTTCAACCCGCGCGCTTTTAACAGCGGGCTTTTTAACCACTGGCGCAATGGTGGGAGGAATGCGCTTTTTCTCTTTCTCGATATAGGTATCCAAGGCCTTCTTGCGCGTCTGCTTGATTTGCCTTGTATCGGATTCTTCTTTCTTGCTAGTGAGCCAGCTAGACCATGCCTGCATTAGCCATGAAGCCGAGCGCAGTGTATAAGCGCCAATTTGATCGACAAGCTTGACCCAAGAGATCTCCACACTAATGGTTAAACCCAACAGGAAAAGCGCGAAATACAATAAAGTGCTGCCCAATACTGCAAAGATCGGCACGGTAACATTGACCATCATCGAGCCAATCACCCCACCGGCCAGCCAAGGCACGTTCTGATCGATCTCAAAATGCATCGTAGCCAATGCACAAGCGCCAACGGCCAGCAGCACCACCCCGGTGGCTTTCAGGCTAAACATAGGCCATGAGAAGGGCTCTTCGGTAGATTCGGACTGGCGCAAGAACCCAATTGCCTTCAAACCCAACGCTAGAGGGAATAAATACGCGAAGTAACCAAACAGGTGAAACAATAAGTCGGCGATCCATGCGCCCGACTGCCCTACCGCGTTGTCGACATCCTGGCCACTGCCCGTAGTGGTAAAGCCTGGGTCGCTAGGCGAATAGCTAATCAATGCAATAAGCAGAAACAGCCCCACGAGGAAACTGAGTATGAGTGACGCTTCTCTAAGAATTCGTTGAGTCACGGTTTTAAGCTGCTGTTCTTTATTGACTTTCTTTTGGGGTTTATTTTTCAAACTTTTCAGGCACCTGCAATTAAATTTTCTATCTGATTCTAGATTCTATGCGGGGCTATCATAATCAATTTTGAGCCCCTCGAAAACAAGCAAAGCCGTGCAATGTCTCTTATTGCGCAGAAAAAGACATGAGGAAGACAAAGGGATCATCTAGAATAGGCGCAAATTTTGTCAACGCCCTTTAAATATTGAGTAATAGCACCCACCTTTGAGCCTATCTTAGCGCTTAAACGAATGCGACTCGAGCTAGCCGATCAACAGGAAATCGAACTTTATGAGCGACACTATTCATCACAAACTTATTATTCTTGGCTCAGGCCCTGCCGGTTACAGCGCAGCAATCTATGCGGCACGCGCCAATCTTAACCCAGTCGTGATTACCGGTATGGAACAAGGCGGGCAATTAACAACTACCACTGATGTTGATAACTGGCCTGGCGACGTCGAAGGCTTGCAAGGCCCGGCGCTTATGGAGCGCATGCAAAGACATGCCGAGCGTTTCAATACCCAGATCGTCTTTGATCATATCAATGCCACTGATCTGTCCAAGCGTCCTTTTACACTGAAAGGCGATTCGGCCGTTTACACCTGTGACGCTCTGATTATCGCCACAGGCGCATCTGCCCAGTACCTAGGTCTGCCTTCAGAGGAAGCTTTCATGGGCAAAGGCGTCAGTGCCTGCGCAACCTGCGATGGTTTCTTCTATCGCGACAAACCTGTGGCAGTGATTGGCGGCGGCAATACGGCCGTTGAGGAAGCCCTGTATCTTTCCAACATCGCCTCACACGTGACGCTGGTTCACCGTCGTCAAACCTTGCGCGCCGAGAGGATTCTGCAAGACAAGCTTTTCGATAAAGTGAAAGCTGGCAAGATCACTATAGAATGGGATCACACCCTTGAAGAAGTATTGGGTGACGATATGGGCGTGACAGGGCTGCGAATCGCCCACACCGAAACCAAAGCACCGCGTGAAATCACGGTAGACGGTGTTTTCATTGCAATTGGGCACAAGCCTAACTCAGACATTTTTGCAGGCCAATTGACCTTGCATGACGGCTATGTGGTTATTAACAGCGGCATCTCAGGCAACGCCACACAGACTAGCGTTGAAGGCGTCTTCGCCGCAGGCGACATCGCCGATCATGTCTATCGTCAAGCCATTACTTCGGCTGGGTTTGGCTGTATGGCGGCGCTGGACGCCGAGAAGTTTCTCGATCAATAGTCCCAACGGATTAGCACAATGATCAACCCACCATGGTTGAGCGACACCTATTTGGACTTTCCTCCGGTGGAGCAAGCATTGAAAGACCCTGACGGCCTTTTGGCCGTTGGGGGCGATTTGCGCACCGAACGCCTTATTCACGCCTATCGTTCTGGCATATTCCCTTGGTATCAAGACGATCAACCGATACTTTGGTGGTCTCCCGAACAACGCATGGCCTTAGAGCCTGCTCAATTGAAAATCTCTCGCAGCATGCGCAAGCTACTGCGCAAACAAGCGTTCAAAGTTACACTCGATACCGCCTTTGCCGAAGTGATAGAACACTGTGCACAAGTGCGGGAAGAATCTGGCACCTGGATTACGCCAGAGATGCAGGAGGCGTATTGTGAATTGCATGCGCTAGGAATCGCCCATTCGGTTGAGGTTTGGGAAGGCGACGCGCTAGTCGGTGGCCTTTATGGAATCGCCATGGGGCAACTCTTCTTTGGCGAGTCGATGTTTAGTTTGCGCGACAATGCGTCTAAGATTGCTTTCATCTACTTTGTGAAACAGTTGCAAGCTTGGCATTATCAACTGATTGATTGCCAAGTTCCCAGCGAGCATCTACGCAGCCTAGGGGCAGTTGATATGTCACGGCGCGAGTTCATCAAGCAGCTTGAGCATTGCAGAGATCTCAAAGGCCGTGACGGTCATTGGCAAATGGAGCTCGAACACCTTGCAATCTGAAGAGATTCAAAAGCTACAGTTCTATCAAACTAGCCCGCATGAATGCAGCTATTTACCCGAACGGCAAGCCCGCACTATCTTTTTAGACCCTGAAGTCCCGATCTCAAAACCTCTCTATAGTCGCATGTTGAGTGCGGGATTTCGTCGTAGTGGCACCCACCTGTATCGCCCAGGCTGCGAGTCGTGCCAGGCTTGTATCTCTTGTCGCATACAAGTGCGCAATTTCAGCCAGAGCCGTCGCTTTAAACGAGTGTGGAAACGCAACCAAGATCTTCTCGTTAAACCCCTTAAACAACTCGATGACCCAGCGATCTTCGATTTATATTGTCGCTATATTGAAACCCGTCATGCTGATGGCGATATGTACCCGCCCTCACAAGAACAATACGACAATTTTATCGAGGCTAAGACTGAAACAACGCAGTTTTTTGGCTTTTACGATGGGCCGCAATTAGTAGCGGTAAGTGTCATGGATGAGCTCGATCATGCACTTTCGGCGATGTACACGTTTTTCGATCCAGACTTAAAGCAGCGCTCGCTTGGCACGTATATAATTCTATGGCAAATCGAAAAAGCCGTGCGCATGCACCTGCCGTATTTGTATCTTGGTTACTGGGTAAAAGATTGCGATAAGATGCGTTATAAGACCGATTTTAGACCACTCGAGTTATTCATCGATCACCGTTGGATTCTGCTCACACAACAGCCAACAAGCCCCATAAAGTGATTCTTTTACAAGGAATTTTGCTAATTCTTGCTAAATGAGGCAAAATGCGCGCACGTTTTTGTCCGCTGGGCACAATAAGTGCTCGATAATACAACTCAGGATTGAATAGTTAATGGCAAAAGAAGATCAAATTGAAATGGATGGCGAAGTTGTCGACACACTTCCCAACACCATGTTCCGCGTAAAACTAGAGAACGGCCACATCGTGACCGCCCACATCTCTGGAAAAATGAGAAAAAACTACATTCGTATTCTTACGGGTGACCAAGTCAAAGTCGAATTAACGCCTTATGACTTGAGCAAAGGCCGCATCACTTACCGCGCTCGGTAAGATTCCAGCGAGAGCATTTCAGCCCTCGCTTTCGCTTAGCTCCCTGCCTTGTGCACTTTTACGTCCAGTGATTGCGAGTTTGACTTCGTCTTTCTCAATTGAGACAACGACTTCACCACCATTGGACAACTCGCCAAACAAGATCGCTTCAGCTAAGGCTTTCTTGAGCTTGTCTTGAATCAAGCGGGCCATCGGGCGAGCGCCCATGGTTTCGCTATAACCATGCTCAACAAACCAATCCCTAGCACTATCATCGACATGCAGCGTGACCTTCTTGTCATCGAGCTGCACTTGTAGCTCAACAAGGAACTTGTCTACAACAGTCCGAATAGTCTCGGCATTGAGCGCGCCAAACTGCACGATCGCATCCAAGCGGTTGCGGAACTCCGGCGTAAACACCTTCTTCATCGCCTCCATGCCATCGGAACTATGGTTTTGTTTAGTGAAACCAATCGAGGCACGCGACATCTCTTGCGCACCGGCGTTGGTTGTCATAATCAAGATCACATTGCGGAAATCCGCTTTGCGCCCATTATTGTCAGTGAGCGAACCGTGGTCCATTACCTGCAATAACAAATTGAATACATCCGGATGGGCTTTCTCGATTTCATCGAGCAATAAGACGCAATGAGGATTCTTGCCCACAGCCTCTGTTAGCAAACCACCCTGATCGAAACCCACATACCCTGGAGGTGCCCCGATCAAGCGCGATACAGTGTGTCGTTCCATGTATTCGGACATATCGAAGCGCAACAGCTCAATGCCAAGAATCTTTGCCAATTGCCGAGAGACTTCAGTTTTACCCACCCCCGTAGGACCGGAGAACAAATAGGAGCCAATTGGCTTGTCTGGGTGATTAAGCCCAGCACGAGAGAGCTTGATCGCCGAGTCGAGATTATCGATGGCCTCTTCTTGCCCAAACACCACCATACGCAAGTTTTCTTTCAGGCCTTTAAGTGCCTCAACATCGTTGCTCGAGACATGTTTTGGGGGAATTCTAGCAATAGCGGCAACCACACGCTCCATATCTTGAGCTTGGATCAATTTCTTACGCTTGCTGACCGGCTGCAGGCGCTGAAACGCCCCTGCCTCGTCGATCACGTCGATTGCCTTGTCGGGCATAAAACGGTCGTTGATATAGCGGCCAGCGAGCTCAGAGGCCACACGCAAGGCATTATCGCTATAGCGAAGTTCATGGTGCTCCTCAAAGCGCGATTTAAGCCCTTTAAGAATACGGTAAGTCGTCTCAACATCGGGCTCTTCGACATCAATCTTCTGGAAGCGGCGCGATAAAGCACGGTCTTTTTCGAAGATGCCACGGTATTCCTGATAAGTCGTAGAACCAACACAGCGCAAATCGCCAGAGGTCAGCACTGGTTTTAACAGATTTGAGGCGTCCATCACCCCACCAGAGGCAGCACCTGCTCCAATGATTGTGTGTATTTCGTCGATAAATAGAATAGCCTTCGGATTCTTCTTTAGCTCCGCCAATAAGGCTTTAAAGCGTTTTTCGAAATCCCCACGGTATTTGGTCCCGGCCAACAAGGCCCCTAAGTCCAGCGAATAGATGACATTGTCTTTGAGCACCTCGGGCACTTGGTCCTCAACGATCATGCGCGCAAGCCCTTCTACGACAGCCGTTTTACCGACGCCTGACTCACCCACCAAAAGAGGGTTATTCTTGCGGCGCCGCGACAAGACCTGAATAAGTCGAGTGACTTCTTCGTCACGCCCAATCAATGGGTCTATACGGCCATTTTCGGCTTGCACGTTTAAATTGGTCGCATAGCTATCCAGAGCGCTCGCTGCGCTCTCGATCCCGTCTTCCTCGCCATCTTGTTGTTGCTCTTCCGAATCTGGGCTGCCCTCGTGCCCAGGCACTTTCGAGGTGCCATGGGTGATGTAGTTGACCACATCGATACGGGCGATATCTTGCTGACGCAGGAGGAACACCGCTTGGCTTTCTTGCTCACTAAAAATGGCGACCAACACATTGGCCCCAGTCACTTCACGCTTTCCCGAGGACTGCACATGAAAAACAGCCCGCTGCAGAACCCGTTGAAAACCTAAGGTTGGTTGGGTTTCGCGCTCTTCTTCGAGTTCGGGGATTAGGGGCGTCGTGGTATCGACAAAGTCCACCAATTCTGAGCGCAGACGCGCCATATCGGCGCCACAGGCCAGTAATACCTGCGCCGCTATATCGTTGTCTAACAAGGCGAGCAATAGGTGCTCAACCGTCATATATTCGTGTCGCTTCTTCCTGGCTCCGGAAAAGGCGCTGTTCAAAGTAATTTCTAGATCTTTGCTCAACATAGGATTGCCTTCCGTTAATTATCTATTTCTACATGACAAAGAAGCGGTTGTTCGCATTCTTGCGAATAATCATTAACCTGCTGTGCTTTTGTCTCCGCTACATCTTTACTAAATACGCCACATACCGCCTTGCCCTCAGTATGTACCTTTAACATTATCTGTGTCGCCTTTTCTATGTTCATACTGAAGAATGAACATAGCACATCTACAACAAAGTCCATCGGCGTGTAATCGTCATTGAATAACACTACTTTATACATGGGCGGACGGGCCAATTTAGGCCGCACGTTCGCGGTGGCAATCGCGCCATCGCGCTCATCGTCAGCCCCTGAGGCCCTGGGCGTATTGCCTGCCATCGCCGAAGGAGCGCTGGCAATCTTTAATTCTATGTTCTCTAACATCTTGACCGATTTCCTACTGCTAATCTGTTGGGAGGAGCGCCCTTCGCTGTGCGACTCCTCACTATTTGACCCCATAATACGCCTGAAAATCACAGAATCGAAAAATAATTTTCTGCGTCTGCGAGTCAGCCCACACCCACGTAATTCCCGAGCTTGCAGTCACGCTAGCTGTGTTTATGGGGGCGAACGCTTGCACTATCAACATTGACAAGTATATGTCAGTACGTTATACGAGAGGCTGCTAGTGGTTATCCTTGGTAAAAAAATAACAACAACACGTTACACGGGAGTTTTGCCATGAGTACTGGGCAAGTGAAGTGGTTTAATAACGCAAAAGGGTTTGGCTTTATTCTTCCTGACAATGGCGGTGACGATTTATTCGCACACTATTCGGCCATTGGAATGGAGGGGTACAAAACGCTGAAAGCTGGACAGACTGTTTCGTTCGAAACAATTGAAGGCCCCAAAGGGCTGCATGCGGCTAATATTGTACCGATCGGGCTTGATCCGTCGGAAGAAACACAATCGAGTGGTGACAATTGAACCACCCTCCGCCGTAAAAATTCCGCTGAATAGCCCTTCATCTTGCAAAACTCGATGAAGGGCCACCAGATCTAAATCACAACAAAGCTTCCCGACAACGCCTTATGCGTTTGCCAATGCTTCGTTGAGGGTAGCGCTTGGGCGCATGGCGCTCGACGCTTTCGCATTGTCAGGCTGGTAATAGCCACCAATATCAACAGGCGCCCCTTGCGCACCATTTAGTTCGGCAAGGATCTTCTCTTCGTTGTCCGTCAATTGTGCTGCCAACTTAGCAAAACCAGCTTGCAACTGTGCATCTTCAGTTTGCTGCGCTAACTCTTGGGCCCAATACATCGCCAAGTAGAAGTGGCTGCCACGGTTATCCAACTGCCCTACTTTACGCGACGGTGACTTATCGTTATCGAGGAAACGACCGGTGGCTTTGTTCAATGCCGCAGCCAGTGTAATCGCTTTCTGGTTATTGGTTTTCGCCCCTAGATCTTCCAGAGAAACTGCCAATGCCAAGAACTCACCCAATGAATCCCAACGCAAATGCCCTTCTTCAACGAATTGTTGAACGTGCTTAGGAGCTGAGCCACCCGCACCAGTTTCAAACAGGCCACCGCCGGCCAATAAAGGCACGATAGAAAGCATTTTTGCACTAGTGCCTAACTCTAGAATTGGGAAAAGGTCAGTGAGGTAGTCGCGCAACACATTGCCTGTAACAGAGATCGTGTCTTTGCCATCTTTGATGCGCTCTAAAGAAAAACGAATCGCCTCTACAGGTGCCTTGATCAAAATCTCTAGGCCATCTGTATCATGCTGTGGCAAGTACTGATTTACTTTCTTGATCAACTGCGCGTCGTGTGCGCGGTTTTCGTCAAGCCAGAATACTGCCGGCGTGTTGGTTGCCCGAGCACGAGTCACAGCGAGTTTAACCCAGTCTTGAATTGGCAAGTCTTTGGTCTGACACATGCGCCAGATATCACCTTGCGCAACCGCATGTTCAAATATTTGCGTGCCAGCATCGTCTATTACACGCACAACACCTGCAGCGGCAATCTTGAAAGTCTTATCGTGTGAACCGTATTCTTCGGCTTTCTGCGCCATAAGACCAACGTTAGATACGCTGCCCATCGTTGTAACATCGAAGGCACCGTGCTTCTTACAGAATTCGATAGTTTCTTGATAGATACCGGCATAGCAACGGTCAGGAATCATCGCTTTGGTGTCTTTTAATTTGCCGTCGGGGCCCCACATCTGCCCAGAAGAACGAATAGCAGCAGGCATAGAGGCATCGACGATTACATCGCTAGGCACGTGCAGATTAGTGATGCCTTTGTCTGAATCAACCATTGCCAAGGCAGGACGAGTTTTGTAAACGGCCTGAATATCAGCCTCGATAGCTTCGCGCTGCTCTTGTGGCAGTTTTTTGATTTTTTCATAGACGTCACCCAAGCCATTGGCTGAATCAACCCCTAGCTCTTTGAATAGGTCTGCGTATTTTTCGAAAACATCTTTGAAGTAAACCGTTACTGCGTGACCGAACATGATCGGGTCAGAGACTTTCATCATTGTCGCTTTAAGGTGCAAAGACAGCAGCACGTCACTTTCGGCTGCGTCGTCCATTTGCTGAGCGAAAAAGGCGCGCAAAGCTTGTGAACTCATCACCGCTGCATCAATCACCTCACCAGCTTGCAAAGCAGTTTTCTCTTTTAGCACTGTTACCGCGCCATCAGCTTCTACAAACTCAATGCGGACAGAACCGGCTTTTTCAGCTACATAGGATTTTTCGCTTGAGTAGAAATCACCATCGCTCATATGGGCCACGTGCGACTTTGAGTCTGCAGTCCACTTACCCATTGAGTGTGGGTTTTTACGGGCATACTCTTTTACCGGAGCCGCAACTCGTCGGTCAGAGTTCCCTTCACGCAACACTGGGTTTACAGCACTGCCAAGGACTTTAGCATAACGGGCCTTGATGTCTTTTTCAGCGTCTGTTTTGGGCTCTTCAGGAAAGTCCGGTAATGCATAACCGTGCTTTTGCAGCTCTTTAATAGCCGCTTGCAATTGGGGAATCGATGCACTGATATTCGGAAGCTTTATAATATTAGCAGCAGGGGTTTTGGCCAACTCGCCCAATTGCGCTAGTGCATCGGCTTGTTTCTGGTCGTCTTTTAGGAAATCTGCGAAATTCGCAATGATTCGACCTGCAAGCGAGATATCCTGTGTCGCGACATTAATGCCGGCAGGGTTCGTAAACGTTTGAATAATAGGGAGCAAAGAATAGGTGGCTAGCGCAGGCGCTTCGTCAGTAATGGTATAAATGATCGTTGGGGCATTAGACATAGTTGTTCCTTGTTTACGTAACCGGATTCGCCAGAAAATCAGTGGCGCTAATAGTTGACCTGATCTCTTCACTGCGAGAACGCAAGCTTTGAGCTCTATATTATTTTGCGCGGCATTATAGCAGCGAAGGCTTTGTTAGAATAGCGCCATACAAGTACTCTATACCCAACTTCATGCACCCAGCGCTGCGAAAATGCACCAAAAAAGGACCATTTCCCCCACATGGCTAGGCTAATTTTACTGAACAAACCCTATGACATGCTTTCTCAGTTCACCGACGGTGACGGCAGAGCCACTCTAGCCGACTGTGTGAACATCAAAGGGGTTTACCCTGCCGGCCGCCTAGATCGCGACTCCGAGGGGCTAATTCTATTAACCGACTGCGGAAAACTTCAGGCCAAAATCAGTGATCCCAAGCATAAACTGGGCAAAGTGTATTGGGCGCAAGTGGAAGGAGAGATCAGCCAGGATGCTCTGAACGCCTTAGCTGGTGGTGTAAAACTCAAAGATGGGACGAGCAAACCGGCGAAAGCGCGACGCTTGGATGAAGTCGATGTGTGGCCGCGCACTCCCCCTATCCGCGAACGCAAACATATTCCGACATCATGGGTGGAGTTAACCTTGTTTGAGGGGCGTAATCGCCAAGTCAGACGTATGACAGCCGCGGTAGGCTTCCCAACCCTAAGGCTTATTCGGCGTAGCATCGGACCTTGGAGCCTTGGACAACTATTACCAGGGGAGTCCTCGGCGCTGGAAGTCTAGGCCTATTCCCAACGCTTGCGCGCCAGTTCATCGCTTTCCCGGCTTTCAATCCATTGGGTTTTATCCCCTGCCGCCTGCTTCTTCCAAAATGGCGCACGGGTTTTCAGATAATCCATAATGAACTCGGCCGCCGCGAAGGCGTCTGCGCGGTGGGTACTGGCGACGCCCACATAGACAATTTGTTCCTTTGCCTGCAACTCCCCTACCCGATGCACCACGCGGCACGCCAAAACATCCCAACGTGCTTGTGCTTGCGCGACAATATCGCTCAGAGCCTTTTCGGTCATGCCTGGGTAATGCTCAAGAAACAGGCTTTGCACACTCGGCTTGGCACCTTTATCACTCGCCTCATAAAACTCTCTTACCAGACCAGTGAACGTGGCAATCGCCCCGGCATTATCGGCTTCAGCACGAAGCGATTCATACAGGGCGCCAATATCAAAGTCGGCCTCTTGCACGCTAATCATCATTAGCCTCCCGTCATCGGAGGAAAAAATGCAACTTCAGCGGCTCCAGCCAAAGACGTCGTGCGATCAGCAATCGTCTGATCTACTGCCACCAAGACTTGTGAGGAATCGTTTAAAATCGCCCAGGACTCGGCTCGCCCTTCTAGCAAATGCTCGATCAGCTGCGCAACTGTCATGTCCGCGCGAGGCAAGTTTAGCTCTTCGCCTGTACTGCCGAGAGTTTCGCGCAAAGCTGCGAAATAATGTACTTTCAACATAAAACTTCCTATAGACCTTGGCTCAATCGGAATTGCGCGTGTAGTGCCCTGATTTTCCGCCCTTTTTCTCTTGTAGGCTAATATGCTCAATCACCATGCCTTTATCGACAGCCTTGCACATATCGTAGATCGTCAGGGCGGCTACGGACACGGCCGTGAGTGCTTCCATCTCGACACCTGTTTTGCCATCTAGAGCACAAGTGGCACTAATATGGATTTGTGAGTTGGCCTCATCTAAATCAAATTCGACTTTCACGGAGGTCAACATCAACGGGTGACACAAAGGAATGAGATCGGCGCATTTTTTCGCAGCCTGTATTCCAGCAATGCGCGCCACGGCGATCACATCCCCTTTCTTGTGCCCACCAGAGGCGATTAGCTGCATCGTTTCTGGCAGCATTGTCACCACCGCGCTAGCTGTCGCACTTCGACTCGTCACAAGCTTGCCGCCGACGTCTACCATGTGGGCGTTGCCCTGTGCGTCTAAATGCGTTAATTGCCCCATACTCTGCCTCATCTTTCTCTGTGTGTTAGCCCGCGTATTATCCACGTATTGGCCCAGTAGCTAAAGTGATAACACTAGTGGCGCACAGACTGATCACTTAGAAGCGATTGAAAGAGGCAATCTTGCCGGTTTTGCGGTAGGATTGCGCCTTTATTTAAACCGCTGGATTCACTGCTCTGATGGCTCAATGGCATCCTCATAAAACTGTCGCAACCGTTGTTGTGAAAGATGACAAATTCCTGATGGTTGAGGAACTCATCGACGGTCGCTTGGTGCTGAATCAGCCCGCAGGCCACCTTGAGGCGAACGAGAGCCTTGAAGAGGCAGCGGTGCGCGAAACGCTTGAAGAGAGTGCTTGGGAGGTAGAGCTAACTGCCTTTCTTGGCCTGTATCAGAGCAAAACTAACGACAAAGGCGTTTGCTATATCCGCAGCTGCTATATCGCAAAACCAGTTAGGCATTATCCAGAACGCGCTTTGGACACCGATATCGTGCAGGCCCTATGGCTAAGTCGTGCTGAAATTCAAGCACGCCAGCAGCAACTGCGCAGCCCAGCGGTATTACTAGTAATCGACGACTACCTTGCGGGGAAACACTACCCTCTGGATGCCGTCACCTATATTGAATAGAACCTGAACGTCATGACCCTTACACCTGAACAAAAAGCAGCAAACGCGCACATCAAAGTCATCGTCGGCATGTCCGGGGGTGTCGACTCGTCTGTCGCGGCGCAGTTATTGCAAGAACAAGGCTATCAAGTAGAAGGCCTGTTCATGAAAAATTGGGAAGAGGATGACGATACCGAATATTGCACGGCAAAGGCCGACCTCGCCGATGCCGAATCAGTCTGTCAACGCTTAGGCTTGCACCTTCATAGCGCCAATTTTGCTGCCGAGTATTGGGACAATGTGTTCGAGCACTTCATCCAAGAGTATCGCGCAGGCCGCACCCCAAACCCCGACATACTGTGCAACCGAGAAATTAAATTCAAAGCCTTCCTAGAGTACGCCAGCGAACTGGGTGCCGATTATATCGCCACCGGACACTATGTGCGCCGTCACGACGAAAATGGTCATACATATTTATTAAAGGGGCTCGACAATAACAAAGATCAAAGCTATTTCTTGAGCGCCGTCAATGAAGCTAGCCTTGCACGCAGTTTGTTTCCCGTAGGCGAACTTGATAAGAGTGAAGTGCGAGAAATTGCAGCAAAGCATGGCTTCATCACCCACAATAAAAAAGACAGCACGGGTATCTGTTTCATAGGCGAGCGCAAGTTCAAAGACTTTCTGCAACGCTACCTCCCTGCCCAACCTGGCAAGATCGAAACTGTCCAGGGACAAGTTATTGGTGACCATCACGGCTTGATGTACCACACCTATGGCCAGCGCCAAGGCTTAGGCATTGGTGGCCTACAAGATTTTGGCGATGCTCCGTGGTATGTGGTGGGCAAAGACCTTGTGCGCAATCGTTTGATCGTCGCACAGGGCAAAGATCATCCGCATTTATTTTCATCCAGCCTAAAGGCAACACAATTAGCTTGGATCAACGACGAGGCCCCTATTCTGCCTCTGCGTTGTCACGCCAAGATTCGCTATCGCCAAGCTGACCAAGCCTGTACCGTTGAAGCCATACAGGGCGATAGCGTATTAGTGACTTTCGATTCACCACAGCGAGCCGTTACCCCCGGCCAAACAATCGTCTTTTACACAGACGATCTATGCTTAGGAGGCGCAGTCATTGAGCAATACTTCCGCTAAGTTTAACGACTGGGAATACCGCAATATTGCACTGGCTGTGACCGTGCAGTGCGCACAGTTAGTGACTACCTTAGCCTACACCGGCCGAGCCGACCCTGTGCAGATAAAAGCGTGTGTAAAGCCCCTGCTCGTCATTAACCCGGACAGCGTTGAGGACGTTTACCCCAATGTGCAGTATTTCTCTAATGGTCTTGGCGCCTTGCAAAAAGCTCTCAGCGGTGAGGGTTTGAAAGAATACGCCGAGGCCATGAAATACGTACTAGGTATGAGCGTACTGCAACAGCAACTCAGCGCCGTCCCGTCTATGCAAGCAGTTATCGCGCAGCGCATGCAATACCCCGACACCCTGTATCTTGATAAAACCGATTTCGATGTTAATGAAGAGTCACTTGGCACCTCACAGAAATCCGACGAGTTCGATTACGCGGTTTTAGCCGCTTTGTATCAAGACACGATCAGCAAACTTAGTTACCGCGTTCATGTCAAAGGCAATGCCGAGCATCTGAGAAATCAGCAGGTTGCCGACCAAATTCGCGCGTTATTGCTGGCGGGGATTCGCTCAGCGATGCTATGGCATCAACTTGGCGGGCGTCGCTGGCATCTATTCTTTTATAAAAAACGCATTCGCAACTGTGTGGCATCAATACGCCGCAACCTTTTTGCACTTCATTAAATTCAAACGATACGCTTAGGAACCTACTATGACAGCACTCCCATTGAGCGGGCTTACCGCAATATCCCCAATCGACGGACGTTATCGCAACAAGGCCGATGCATTGGCCACTTATTACAGTGAATTTGCCCTCATTCGTTATCGCGTCATAGTCGAAGTGCGTTGGTTGCAATGCTTAGCCGCGCACCCACAAGTGAGCGAAGCCCCTGCAATTACCCCCGAAGCGAATCAAGTGCTTGAAAACATCATCTCTGAATTTTCCTTAGAAGATGCACAGCGCGTCAAAGATATCGAGGCGACAACGAATCACGATGTCAAAGCGGTCGAGTATTTCATTAAAGAAAAGGTCAGCAGCCATCAAGATTTAGCCAAGCAAATGGAATTTGTACACTTTGCGTGTACCTCTGAAGATATTAATAATCTTTCCTATGCCTTGATGCTGAAAGAAGGTCGCGACGAAGTAATGCTGCCTTTGATGCAACAGGTCATCGATAAAGTGCGCAGCCTTGCACACGAACATGCCGAGCAACCGCTATTGTCTCGCACCCACGGGCAAACAGCCTCGCCTTCGACAGTAGGCAAAGAGTTTGCCAACGTCGTTGCTCGTTTAGAGCGTCAATTCACCCAGTTTAAGAACAACGAAGTTTTAGGCAAGATCAATGGCGCAGTAGGCAACTATAACGCCCACCTTTCGGCCTACCCTGATATCGACTGGCAAAGTAATGCGCAGCAGTTTGTGACCTCACTTGGCCTTACCTGGAACCCTTACACGACGCAGATCGAACCCCATGATTATATTGCCGAGATGTTCTCAGCGATTTGCCGTTTCAATACTATTTTGATCGATCTTGATCGCGATGTTTGGGGCTATATTTCACTGGGTTACTTTAAGCAGAAAACCATCGCTGGTGAAGTTGGCTCCTCAACGATGCCACACAAGGTCAACCCTATCGACTTTGAGAACTCCGAAGGCAATCTCGGAATCGCCAATGCGGTGATGCAGCATCTTGCAGAGAAACTGCCGATCTCGCGCTGGCAGCGTGACCTGACGGACTCCACAGTGCTTCGCAATATTGGGGTTGGCTTTGCCCACAGTGTTATTGCCTATCACGCTAGTTTGAAAGGCTTGGGTAAATTATCCATTGCCCCAGAAACCTTGCTAGCAGACTTGGACAATAGCTGGGAAGTGTTGGCTGAGCCAATCCAAACAGTGATGCGCCGTTACAGTGTTGATCAACCTTACGAAAAACTCAAAGCATTGACTCGCGGCCAAAAGATCAATCAACAAGTGCTAGAGCAGTTTGTCGAAACGCTCGATATTCCAGAGGAAGGCAAGGCACAACTGCGCGCCCTGCGTCCTGAGAACTACATCGGCAATGCCGTCGATCAAGCTCGTAAAATCTAAGTTTAGCCACTGACCGATTGGAGTTGCTGCGTGAATATTTTGCCCCCGGATTTTGATGAAGCGCATTTTCTTGCGGAGTTTTGGCAGAAAAAGCCTGTATTGATTCGGGGCAAAAAACCCTTCGTGGACCCGATTGGGATTCCAGAGATTGCCGGCCTTGCCTGTGAAGAGTTCATCGAGTCTCGACTTGTAGTGAGCGACCCAGCGCGTGAAAAATGGCTAGTGCATAACGGCCCGTTCACGGAAGAGTTTCTCAAAGCCTTGCCACACAGCCATTGGAGTTTATTAGTTCAAGCTGTGGATCAATGGCATGACGATGTGCGTGCCATGCTCAAAGACTTCGACTTCATACCCAATTGGCGGATCGACGATGTGATGATTAGCCTGGCCAGTGACGAAGGCGGTGTTGGGCCTCATTTCGATTACTACGATGTGTTTCTTGTACAAGGCGAAGGGCAAAAACGTTGGCGCTTAGGCGGGCATGTCGATAGCAACACGCGAATTCTTCCTGACACTGAGTTAAAACTACTGAAGGACTTCGACACCCAAGAAGATTGGCTAGTCGAGCCAGGCGATATTCTTTATATTCCGCCGAATATTGCCCATTACGGCACCTCCATTGGCAATAGTGTCACTTACTCTATCGGCTTTCGCACTCCGTCTGTCGTTGAACTGTTGGACGACTTAAGCAATGACATGCTGCAGGGCTTACACGAAGAGTATCGCTACACCGATAAAGCACCAAAACGGCCAACACAGGCAGGCAAGATTGATGCACAGGTGGGTGAAGATCTGCTCGCATTATTACAAGAACATATTGCCGACACCCAGCGCCTTACCCGCACCTTCGGCAAATACATGACCCAACCCAAATACCCTTATTTGCTCGAACACGGCTCACCTTTGACTGTAGAGCAACTGCTAACAGCACTCGAAGGAGGTTTGCCCCTTGGGCGCAACCCCTCTTCGCGTTTTGCCTTTTATGAGTTGGGGCAGCCCAACAACGATCCAGCATTTGAACTTTATGTCGATGGCAAAGCCTTTGCCTGTCCTGTTAGCATGCACCCAGTGCTGCCCGCTCTGTGCGACCCCTTCGCGCCAGAGATCGAATGGCATCAACTCGCCCAAAACGATAATGACTGCGCAGCCTTGCTAGTTGAGCTATATAATCAGGGCAGCCTTTGGCTAATCGATCAATCTGATGAGGATGAAGAAGCAGAATGAACACGGCCTCCCATAGCTATCACTGCGCGCCTTTTGCGGCTTTTTTCGCGCTGCTGTTGACGTGCTGCGCCGCGTTTTCCACTTTAGGCTATGCACAGAGCGATGTGCCCGCCACGCAACAAGCCGTCATCGAGATCATACGTTTACAACATCGCGACCCAGACGTGGTTCGTGCGGCAATCGCTCCGCATTTAGACGAGCGCGGCTCGATCAGCCAAATCGACCATAACTTGATTATCAGCACATCCCGCGCAAACTTGGCTGAACTCGAGGCACTCATTGCCGAAGTCGATATCCCGTTAAAGCAGTTTTTAGTGCGAGTCGACTTCGACTACGGCGGGGAGCGCACGCAAACTCTTAGCGATGGCAGCACTCTTACCACGATAAGCACCCAAGACGTCGAAGATCACCCGATACAGAGCCTCGTTATCACAGAAGGCGAATTTGCCTATTTCAACCGTAGTATTGCCACCCCTTCAAGTAGTGTTGTCTTTGGCCCATTTGGCCTGCAGTTGCAACAAGACATCGAGGAAAGAGAGCAAAGCTTTACCCTGCAAGCAGCCATGCAGGGTGAACGTGTGGCGTTCACCTTGAGCCTGACCCACACCCTTATGTTTGAATTAGGTGGCAGTAGCTATAGCCAAAACATCGAAACCTCACTCATTGTGGATTTGAACACGTGGGTGGGCATCAATCCTGTTGCCGATGAGCAAGGCTTTGCAGACGGGCTTACGCGCTTTGCGACAGCTAGCCCGCCACAAAATGGCGCATTGGCCGTGCGTTTCGAGCTCATGCCCTGATTCGCCACGCTGCCCCTTACATCGCAACAGAGCTAAACCATGAATTCCCATTACTTCGAAGCACTCCACTATGAACGTGACTCGGCGCAATTGGTGCGCCGTTTACATGCGCTCGATGGCTTTGTTTTCCTCGATAGCGGCCTTGGGGATGACCGTAATGGGCGTTACGACATCCTCAGCGCCCTGCCTGAGGCGAGCGTCGAAGACAGCGAAGATTACTACGACAGCGTGCAAAGCCTGTTGGCACAGTACGCCCCTGACTCCCCTTTGCCGCAGGCGATAGCGCAGCTTCCCTTTGTCGGCGGCGCTATCGGGTATTTGGGCTATGACAATTGTGCAAGAATCGGCATCTACACTTGGGCCATCGTGGTTGATCATGCCCAGCAGCGCACAAGTCTGTTTGCCCTAGCACAGTGCTCGGACGCGCGCAGGCAGCAAGTACAACAATGCCTTGCCAGCGCACCGCCAAACTTGGCCCCTTTCAAATTGACGTCACCTTTTGAGTCTAATTTCACACGCGCCCAGTACGCCCAAGCCTTTGCCCGCATTCAAGACTATATCCATGCCGGTGATTGCTATCAGGTCAATCTCGCACAACGGTTTCAAACCCACTACAACGGCAGCCCGCTTACGGCCTATTTGGCGCTTCGCGAATCCATACGCTGCCCATTTGCAGGCTTCATGAGCGGCCCTAGTGACGCGGTCTTGAGTTTTTCACCCGAACGCTTCGTGCAAATACGCGAAGGCAAAGTGTTAACCCAACCAATTAAAGGCACGCGACCGCGCTCCCAAGACCCAGAGCAAGACCAAGCCTTGGCGCAAGAATTGATCAATAGTCCGAAAGATCGAGCAGAGAATCTCATGATTGTGGATTTGCTGCGCAATGACCTGGGAACACTTTGCGCGACAGGGTCTGTGAAGGTCGATAGCCTTTTCGAACTGCACAGCTTTAGCAACGTACATCACTTGATCAGCAGCATCAGCGCACGACTGGAAGCCCCCCATACCCCCTTGGACTTACTAAGAAATTGTTTTCCTGGTGGCTCAATCACTGGGGCCCCAAAAAAGCGCGCCATGGAAATCATCGCCGAACTAGAACCGGACTCGCGCGAAGTCTATTGCGGCAGCCTGTTCTATATAGGTTTTGATGGTAATGCTGATAGCAACATCATGATCCGCACGCTGTATTGTGTGCGGAACACGATATCGTGTTGGGGGGGAGGCGGTATTGTTGCCGATTCTGATTGCGCTCAAGAATACCAAGAGTGCTATGACAAAATAAACAATATAATCAAAAGATTATAGGCAATACTTAAAGCTATTTACTCAGCAATAATGCGCTGACTTCCCTTTGCAAACTCTTTCTGTAGCTCGCTATATTCGGTTACCGAGGCAAACTGAGGGAACTCAGCAATGACATTCTCTGGTGCTTTGAAGAGCACACCAAGGTCGGCTTCGCTGAGCATAGTCGTGTCATTATAAGAATCCCCAGCGGCAAGTACGCGGTAATTCAAAGTGTGAAACGCTTTAACACATTGACGCTTTGGATCTTTCTGACGCAGCTTATAATCCACCACATTGCCTTTTTCATCGGCAATCAAGCGGTGACAGAAAAGCGTCGGAAAACCTAATTGACGCATCAGCGGCTGTGAGAATTCATAAAACGTATCGGACAAAATCACCACTTGGAAACGCTCACGCAGCCAATCGATGAACTCACGCGCTCCGGGCATTGGGCTCATTTCAGCGATTACCGCCTGAATATCAGGCAAACCAAGCTTGTGCTCAGCCAATAAACGCAAGCGTTGCTTCATCAGCACATCATAGTCGGGAATGTCGCGTGTAGTCGCGCGCAACTCATCGATCCCAGTTCGTTCTGCAAAGCCGATCCAAATTTCTGGAACCAACACCCCTTCAAGATCAAGACAGACAACTTCCAACGCAATTCCCCTCGCCACAGGCTAGTGTATAAAACGGCTAAATGTACCCACATCCTCTGACCTATGCAAGGCAACACGGTGTTTACCCACACGCTTAAATCATAGAGAATGCCACGCATACACAAATTGCTACGCCCTTTCCTATCTTCAACGCGACGGATTTATGATAAACACGCAGAATATCGAAGCTATTAACACCGAATTTGCAGACTACGAGCCCAAACAGATTCTAAAAAGAGTTTTGGCCGATATTGACAATATTGCGATTTCTTTTAGCGGCGCCGAAGATGTCGCATTAGTCGTTATGGCTTGGAAATTAAAAAAAGACATCAAGGTGTTCAGCCTGGACACTGGTCGTCTGCACCCCGAAACAATGCAGTTTCTAGAACGTATTCGTAAAGAGTATAAGATCGACATCGAATTCTTGAGCCCAGAGGCTGCACAGCTCGAAGCATTTACGCGAGCCAAAGGCCTGTTCAGCTTCTATGAAGATGGCCATGAGCAATGCTGCGGTATTCGCAAAATCGCCCCATTGCGCAAACATCTGCAAGGCTTGAGCGCTTGGATTACCGGCCAGCGTAAAGACCAAAGCCCTACCCGCAGCAATGTGCCAGTGGCGCAGATCGATAAGAGCTTTTCGACACCCGAGCACACCTTATTGAAGTTCAACCCTTTCGCCAATTGGACCTCAGCGCAGGTTTGGGAATACATACGCATGTTCGATGTCCCCTATAATCCACTGCACGACCAAGGCTTTGTCAGCATCGGCTGTCAGCCATGCACAAAGCCAATTGGGCCTAATCAACATGAACGCGAAGGTCGTTGGTGGTGGGAAGAGGCCACGCAAAAAGAGTGCGGGCTGCACAAACCCAGCGTGATTGCGACAGACAGCTAGGCCTTAACGCAACACTGGGATGCTAATGTCTTCGAATAGATGGTCTACTTCAAATTGAGATTGGCAGTTTTGCGCCTTAGTGACGAGATCTTCTGTCATATGGGGCGCAAATAATGCAATAAAATCCATCATATAATGCCGCAGAAATGCGCCACGCCTGAAACCAATGCGCGTAGTGCTGTACGCAAATAGGTGACTCACATCGACGGCGACGAGATCAGTATCTTTGCTTCGATCAAAGGCCATGCTCGCCACGATGCCGATGCCTACCCCTAGCCGTACATAAGTTTTGATTACATCGGCATCTGCTGCTGTAACCACCACCTTGGGGTTTAAATCCTGCGCCTTAAACGCCTCATCGAGTTTGCCCCGCCCGGTAAATCCAGACACATAGGTGACGATTGGGTATTGAGCGATATCGGCCAAGTTGATGCGCTCGACACCGAGCAATGGGTGTTCCGCTGGCAATAACAGAACGCGATTCCAACGGTAACAAGGCATCATTAGCAAGTCCCCTACTAACTCCATTGCTTCGGTAGCAATCGCAAAATCTGCCGCACCGCGCGCTGCCATCTCAGCAATTTGTAACGGCGTGCCTTGATGCATATGTAGCGAAACCTCTGGGTAGCGCGCCACAAACTGGCTAATGACCGAGGGCAATACATAGCGAGATTGTGTATGTGTGGTAGCGATTGTGAGACTACCGGCACTATCGCTACTGTACTCCTGAGCGATCTGGCGAATATTGTCGACTCGAAGCAATACTTCACCCGCCGCTTCTAAGATTTTCTCCCCTGCAGCCGTAAGGCCTGTCAAGTGTTTACCACTGCGCACAAATATCTGTACGCCTAGCTCTTGTTCCAATTGCAATATTTGCTTGCTGATTCCAGGTTGGGAAGTGTAAAGGCTCTGCGCTGCTGCCGAGACATTCATGCCACGGCGAGCGACTTCCCAGACATATCGTAATTGCTGTAATTTCATTGCAGCCCCTCCACGCTAGGCTTTGGCGGGCAGCACATTGGCTACACCGTTGGGTACATGCCCTGTTGCCACATGACCGCGGGCAGATTCGCAATGTGCCTCTTGATCATCGAAAAATACATCAGCATCGTAGGCATTAAGAAACGCGCCTTTGTCCATGCCGCCTAAGAACAATGACTCGTCGATGCGAATATTCCAAGCGCGCAATGTCTTAACCACTCGCTCATGCGTTGGCGCCGAACGGGCTGTAACTAGACATGTGCGAATAGGCGACTCACCTGGGGCGAACTCCATTTGCAATTGCTGCAGAGCAGCGAGAAAGGGTTTGAAAGGGCCGCCAGAAAGCGGTTGATTAGCCGCTAACTGTTCGCTTGCGGTGAAGGCCTCCAGACCGCTGGCTTTATAGATTTTCTCCGCTTCGTCTGAAAACAATACCGCATCGCCATCAAAAGCAAACTTCAGCTGACCTTCGTTCGACGATTTTTTCTGGGAAGGTAAAATAGTCGCGGCCGCGATGCCACGCTCTAATGCTTGACGGACATCGCTACCATCGGTGGAAAGAAACAAGTGACAATTAAAGGCAGCGATATACCGGTAAGGGCTATCGCCTCCGCAAAACGCAGCACGGGTGATATTCAAACCATAGTGGCTGATCGAGTTGAACACCCTCAGCCCTGTATCGGCACTATTGCGCGACAGGAGAATCACTTCAACACGCGAGTCCTTGATGAGCGAATTCAGACTCAATAATTTATTTACTAGCCCAAATGCATCCCCCGGAGCTAGTGGTTCTTCTTCGTGCGCAATCTGGTATTGTTGGTAAGCTTCTAGCCCTTGCTCCTCAAAGACCTTATGGCTGTCACTGAGGTCAAACAAGGCGCGCGACGAGATGGCAATGACCAGTTTTTCTATTTTTGCGTCTTTCATTGATTCGCTCACACTATGCTTGTCGTAAATTATTGGATTTATGCAATCCGAGCCACAGTATAGTGCATTGTAGCGCGTCACAAGCGCAGAACTAGCTTAAAATTCTCAGCATATTAATATTAGAGCTATTACATGACACAGGAACACAAACCCGAAAAATTGGCCTTGGTCTTATCTGGTGGAGGCGCCCGAGCAGCTTATCAAGTCGGAGTACTACGAGCGATAGCCAATCTCTTACCGCACCAATCGGCAAACCCGTTTCATATCATTACTGGGGCATCTGCTGGGGCACTCAATGCGGCCTCTATTGCGACCAACGCCCAACGTCTGCGCACTGGCGTGCGTGCCCTAGAATATGTTTGGAAAAACATCAGTAGCGAGCAAGTTTATAAGCTCGACTCTTCTAGTTTCCTAGGCAATGCCTCTAATTGGATCTTGTCGTTTCTTAAGAATAGGCGACGTGACACCCCTACATCGCTACTCAACAACGAACCGCTCGAAGCGCTCTTGGCCAAGGTGATTAAATTTGATCGCGTGCAGCGTGCTATCAATGCCGGCCACCTAGAAGCGCTAGCCGTCACAGCCTCTGGGTACACCAGCGGCGAATCGGTTTCGTTTTATCAAGGCATCGAGTCTTTGAAAAATTGGGAGCATCCGCACCGCGTGGGTATTCGTACACAATTAAACTTAGAGCATTTATTAGCCTCCACGGCCATTCCTGCGCTCTTTCCTGCAGTGAAAATCAATCGCGAATTTTTCGGTGATGGCGCTATCCGACAATTAGCCCCTCTAAGCCCTGCCATTCAGCTAGGAGCCGACCGCATTCTAGCGGTGGGAGTTAGCAGTAAAACTGCGCGCCCAGAGAAAGGGGCCAATCCTACCTACCCTTCACTCACGCAAATTTTGTCGCATATTCTTAATAGCGCCTTCGTCGACACACTGACTAACGACATCGAGATTCTGCAACGGTATAACAAAATGGTGCCGCTTATCCCTGAAGAGATGGCAGAAAAAGATAGAGCTCTACGCCTGCGCCCGATTCAATTATTGGAGTTTGTCCCTAGCCAAAACCTCAATGTGCTGGCCTCGGAGTATTTTGAGGACTTGCCAAGAACTTTAAAGATGTTCATACGCGATGCAGGCTCGAGCACTATGCTGAGCCTTTTGATGTTTGAGAAGGCTTATACATCGCGATTGGTGGATTTAGGTTACGCCGACGCCCTAGAGAAAGAGGCTCAGATTCTAGAGTTCTTTAAACTAGATTGAACATTTTAGGCCTAAACCCCCTATACCGCAGTATCCGTCGGGGTTCTTGGCCAAATACTGTTGATGATAATCCTCTGCATAATAGAACGTCTGCAAGGGCTTGATTTCAGTGGTGATCACTTTGTGACCGGCGGCGGTTAAGGTCCCCTGAAACTGTTCTACACTGGCCTCTGCCGCTGCCAGTTGGGCATCGTTACATGCGTAAATAGCAGAACGGTACTGAGTTCCACGGTCATTGCCCTGGCGCATCCCTTGGGTTGGGTCATGGGACTCCCAGAAAATGGCCAATAGCTGGATATAAGAGATTTTTAGCGGGTCGAAAAATACTGCCACTACCTCCGTATGCCCTGTCATGCCGCTACAAACTTCCTGATAAGTCGGGTTGGCGGTAATGCCACCTGCATAGCCCACAGCCGTGCTATACACGCCGTCTAGGCGCCAAAAAACGCGCTCTGCTCCCCAAAAGCAGCCAAGTGCAAACACCGCTTGCTCAAGCCCATTGGGCATCGGCTCTTTTAGGGCATTGCCGTTCACATAGTGCTTGTTGAGCACGGGCATCGCCTCGTCTCTTCCCGGTAGCGCCGTGTCCGCAGTAGGCAGGGTCAGTGATTTTGTATTGAACATAACAAAGGTCCTCGAACCGCTGTGGTAATGGTCGCAAATGCCTATGAAATATGGCTTGCAGTGTGCTAAGACTTCTTGAATCCAAGCTGACAATAGTGCATTATCGCCCATTAAAAAATGGGCGCAACAGCCTTTAATACCGCTACCTTGTCACAATTTCTTGTGCTCGGCTAGATTAACAAAGGACCCCGCATGCAATCTGCGTTAATGAGCAACTATGGCAGCCCAGAACTAGAGTTCGAGCGCGGCCAAGGTTCCTATCTTTATACTCCACAAGGCGAACGTTATCTCGATTTCACAATGGGCATTGCTGTCAATTGCCTGGGTCATTGCCACCCTCATCTCGTGGCCGCCTTGCAAGAACAGTCCACTAAAATCTGGCATAGCTCTAATTTATTCCGAATTCCGCAAACTGAAAAACTCGCGCAGCGGCTTGTCGACCTGACCTTTGCCGACCGCGTATTTTTCAGTAACTCGGGCACTGAAGCGGTAGAAGCTGGTTTCAAGGTGATGCGTCGCTACCACTATAGCCGTGGGAATAAAGATCGAGTGCGCATTATCGCGCTATCACAATCTTTCCATGGCCGTACGCTCGCGCCCATTGCCGCCTCCGCAAACCCTTTGCATACCGAAGGCTTTCTCACAGGAGATCCAGGTTTCGACCAAGTCCCCTTTGGCGACATCCATGCGTTGCGCGCGGCAATCACTGATAAAACAGCGGGAATCATCTTAGAGCCAATCCAAGGCGAAGGTGGCATTCGACTGACCCCGTTCGATTATCTTTTACAAGTACGCGAACTTTGCGATGAACTGGGCATTTTGCTGATGTTCGATGAAGTGCAATCTGGCGTTGGCCGATCAGGTTTTCTCTATGCCTATCAAGCATCGGGCATTGCACCGGATTTACTCGCTTCTGCAAAAGGCTTAGGTGGTGGTTTCCCTATTGGGGCGGTATTGGCCAGTGAGCGTGTAAGCGCACCAATGGTTGCTGGCACGCACGGCAGCACCTTCGGCGGCAATCCATTGGCCACTGCCGTTGGCAATGCCGTGCTCGACATTCTGACGGCGCCAGGCTTTCTGCGCACAGCGATGGAGAGCGCCGCCTATTTACGCGCAGGCATTGCGAAGTTGATCGTCGCCTACCCCAAGGTGCTCGAAGAGCAAACTGGTATGGGTTATATGATCGGGCTTAGATGTGCATGCAGTAATGCCGATCTACTCAATGCATTGAAGGACCGACATTTGCTAGCAGTGAAAGCGGGCAATAATTCGATTCGTTTCTTGCCTGCTCTTAATATCAGCCGAAATGAGATTGATGAAGCGCTCAATGCATTGAAGGAAGCATGTGAAGCACTTAGTGTTACTGCTTAGCCTATGAAAACAACTGCATCTCTTAGCTCATTTAATACGATTGACCTATGGTCATTACTAGATCTATATGCCGATTACTATTGGCAGGAGTCTAGTAACTTCGTATGCACGGAGATGCACCTTAATGAACGCCTCGAAGGCAAGCACAATCCTCTACAAGCTTTGGTCGGCAGTACGCTCTGGGATATCGGTTGTCTAGTTACCGGTCGCGCGCAAAACTGGCGACAACATCTGACCGATCGTCAACTTCATAAAGATTTTAAAGAATTCATATGTCGTCTTCCACTACACCTAAGTGACGATGGCAAAGCACACTACATCAGCATCAATGGTAAGGCGCGTTTTGCTGACAATGGCAATTTTGCGGGCTATCACTGCTTTGCGAGAGACATTACCGAGCAAGTTGAAACGGAAGTGTCGTTGCGCCGTTTTCGCGCCGCAATGGACATGTCTGGCGACATGATTTATCTAGTCGACCGGAAGACGATGAAGTTCGTAGATGTAAACGACACCGCCTGGCAAAAGTCTCATTTGACCAAAGAAGAATTGCTTAATATGAAGCCCAATGAAGGCTTTATGAATGAGTCTTTGGAAGATCTAGAGAAACGCTACGACCACCTAATCATCGATGGCGGCACTAGCCGAACCGAGACCGAGATTGTCGACGCCAACGGCAAACCTGCCTTCTTAGAGACCTATAGTCGCGCCACATGTATCGACGGCAATTGGATTATCATTGGCGCTACTCGCAACGTAACTAAAAGAAAAAACACCGAGCGTGCCGCACAAAAACTTCATAGGATGTACTCCTCGCTAAGTGAAACCAATGATGCGAGTTTGCGAGCAGTATCAGTAGAAAGCCTTTATCACAATGTATGCGATGCCGCAGTAAAAGGCAGTAAATTTGCTTTGGCCACTATTTTCGCACCCAACGAAGAACAACAACTGCACGCTGTGGCTTACGCAGGTGAAGCCACCCCAGATTTAAACCAAATAAAAATACCGCTAGACCCAAATGCACCAGGAGCAAAAGGCTTAATCGGCTCGGCATTTTTCAGCAAAGAGTCACAGGTTAGCAATGATTTCCTCAACGACGAGCGCACAAGTTTTTGGCACGCCAAAGGCGCCGACAATAACGTTGTCAGCGCTGCCGCGTTCCCTTTATTGTGTGAAAACAAATCAGTTGCTGTGTTGCTTTTCTATGCTTATGAAAAAAACATCTTCGATGAAGAATTAGTAAAACTATTACAAAGCATGGCTGATAATGTTTCCTTCGCATTAGAAAATTTTGAACACGAAGAAAAACGTAAAAAAGCCGAAGCCGTACTCAAAGCAAGTGAAGAGCGTTTTCGCAGCCTTACCCATTTGTCGACTGATTTTTTCTGGGAAATGGACAGCAACTTCCGTATTACAACCTACGAAGGTCAAGCTATAGGTGAAAGCAATATTAGAGCGATTAAAGCGGTAATCGGCAAATCTTTTTGGGATTTTGATGAACTCATCTGCACTTCAACTACATGGACTGAGTTTAGGTACACGCTTGAGAATCACGAGCTTTTCCGAGATGTCGAACTAAGCTTTACTAACGCAGATAATAAAGTCTATTACCTCTCTATCAGCGGCGAAGCTAAATACGATAGCGATGGTAATTTCAGCGGATACCTAGGCATTACACGAGATGTTACAGAGCGGCGTCGTAATTCGATGCATATTCAATATCTCGCCAGCCACGATACACTCACTGCTCTGCCCAACCGAGCAAAGTTCAATGAACTACTAAGCACCAACACTGAGCTCGCGCAGCGTTACCCTGAGCGCGCGTTCGCTCTTTTCTTTATCGATATCGATCGCTTTAAAAATGTTAATGACAGCTTCGGACATCACATCGGAGATGAACTACTAAAAGAGATTGCGCAACGTCTGAGAAACCCACTACGGGGAACTGACGTCGTTGCACGCTTAGGCGGGGATGAGTTTGTCATCATCGTCAATCAAGTTAAGAAGTATGCGGCCATTCAAAGTGTCGCTGACAATATACTTCATTCTTTCGATAGGGATATTATTATCGAGGGGAACAAGTGTGACATCAGCGTCAGTATCGGCATTAGCGTATTTGGTGTCGATGCTGACACCGAAGAAGGCCTACTACAACATGCCGATACGGCGATGTACCGAGCTAAAGAATGCGGTAAAAATAACTACCAGTTCTTTGCACCAGTGTCCGAAAGCTCTGCCCAAGTTTCATAGCCACCGTCTAGGCTGTAAGATTTTTCAAAACCTTTTTCTTCGAAGTACTTTGCCGCTCCCTGGCTAGCATTGCCATGGTAACAACAAACGATCAGCGGCCGAGCCAAGTCGCTGTTCGCGATAAACTCCTCGACGGTGTCTCCCGTCAAATGAACAGCATCTGGAATGGCGCCAGCCGCAAATGATTGAGGGTCGCGGATATCCACTACTGTTGCACCCTGCTCTATCAACGCTTTTGCTTCCTGCACATTGATTCTTCCATAAGCCATGATTTACTCTCCTTTATTACTGTGCAAGCATAGGCGATTATATCAGCCTACTAATATCTTGTTTTCACCGTTTTACAGATTATTCCGCTACAGGTTCATTGATGACTAACGATAACGTTCAATTTTGGAATTTTGTCCTTAACATTGCCGAATCGGCTAAGGCCGCTGACAGCAAGGACGCAAAAAGGATACTACTAGATCAACTGACAACTTTAAATGAAGCATTCTCAGAGTGTGACCCAGTTGAGAATTATGAAGCCTATGTCGTTCTGAAACTCAGTGCCGCGATGACAGATATCATCACTAAGGAAAAGGTCGATTGATCAATCGACCTTAATTTGATCAAAGCTAGTCACCACGGGGTGCGATGTTTTCGCTTGAGCTCGCTCTGGGTCTAACGATGTATCTTGTGGACGTATCACCCAAGTCGTTTTGAAACCCGCCGCTTCAGCCGCATCTAACTCTTCTTTTACATCTGATATAAACAAGATGCTCTCGGGCTTCAATGCAATCGCTTGTGCAATATTCTCATAAGAGTCCACTTCTCTTTTTGGCCCGATTGTCGTGTCAAAATAACCTGAGAATAATAAACGCATATCACCTGAATCAGAAAATCTGAAGAACAATTGCTGCGCTTTTATCGAGCCAGATGAATACACATACAGATTGCGCTCTTCTTGTTGCCATTTTTGCAAGACTTCCGGCACATCTGGGTACACATGTGCCTGATACAACCCTTGCTTATAGCCCTTCTCCCAAACCATCCCTTGCAGCGCTTTTAGTTCGGTATTTTTAACGTCGTCTTTGATCCATTGCTCAAGTAGTTTGATCATCGTTTCGATCTTATGCAAAGGAATTCCAGTGCTCTCACTTAAACGTACCAGGACTCGCATGACATCGCGTTCTTCGCAATGTTCACGTACAAAGTTCCCAATATGCTTTAGAGCGTAAGGAAATAGGACATTATGAACAAAACCAATACTGCTGGTAGTGCCTTCAATATCCGTTACGATTGCAGCAATCTTCATCAATACTCCAGTCGCGAGAAGTTCTCGGCGATCGTCTTGCCTGTGTAGTTGGCCACCCAACCTTCAGGGTTATTAAAAAATCGTATGGCAGCGAATTGTGGACACGCTCCCATGTCAAACCAATGTTCAGTGCCTGCTGGAACGCTTATAAGATCCCCGCGTTGACACAACACTTCGAATACTTTGCCTTTGAGGTGCAAACTAAACAGCCCTTGCCCCGCTACAAAAAACCGTACTTCATCTTCACTATGCGTATGCTCGCTTAAAAACTTCTCACGCAGCTGAGGAACATTCGCAGCCACTTCGGGGAGCGTGCCATTGAGGCTTATCACATCCACCGTTTGATAGCCTTGCTCTGAACACAAATGTTCGATCTGTTCTTTATACGCCGAAAGCACCTGATCAGATGGGCTTCCTGCCTGTAAATTCGCATGGGTTGGCCATTGTTCAAAACGAATTCCATGCTCTGCCAAAGCATTAGCGATGGCGCTTGGCTCACTGCTGTCCCACACACATGTGCTTGGGTCAGAATCGTGAAAGACTTTCATGTGACTCATGTTAATCACGCTCTCTTAGCAGTATGGCTATGCGAGTTCAATAAAAAGCCCAATAAATAGTGCATTGCCTCAAGATGGCGCATCGCCTCAGTTAAATGCGCCCCCCATGTGTAAAGTCCATGCCCTCTAATGAGATAAGCAGGAATCGGGCCATTTGTATTCATATAGTTTTCGACAGTTTTCGCTAACGCTGCAATATCTTGGGTGTTCTCAAACACCGGAATACGCACTGTCGTCGCATGCGTATCGATGCCCGCGAAGGCTTTGAGTAGCTCAAGATTCTTAAGTTCAATATGATCTATCAATTCTTGCTCATTACGCTGTGCTAATAATGCAGAGACTAACACTGAGTTCATGTCATGGGTGTGTAACACGGCACCAATGGCAGAATCTCTTGCATACAACTGGGTATGCAATGCCGTTTCAGCGGATGGGCGTGCCCCAATTGGGGTAATCACTTGCCCTTGCAAGTTGGCACATAAAACGTCTCGCTCGCGCAATTGCCCCTTATGCATTCCAGAGGCAGTGATGGCGCAGTGTTGCTTATCCAAACGTAATGAGAAATTACCGCTTGTAGCCGGCACCCAGCCCTTATCGTAAATCTGCTGGCTAAGCGTCGCAATTGCCTCACGCGCGTGTTGGAAGTCTGCCTCGTTAATCATAATTTCTTTCGTGCTAAAAATGTCTAATTATAACGGGTTTAGTCCAATATGCTTACCAAACCCTTCAAATAAAGGCTCTCTGGGAAAGGTAAACCCACTGGGTGGTCCTGAGCCTGATGCAAATAATGGATAATCTGCCCCGTTCGCCCAGCATCGAGTACCGCATCGGCCGTGATTTTCTGGAACAACGGCAAATCGATCGCCCCCGAACAAGAGAAGCTTACTAATAGACCTCCGGGGCTTAACAACGCACTTGCCTGCAGAGCTATGTCTTTATAAGCCCGCGCGGCTTTCTTGAACTGGGCCTTAGTCTCGGCAAATTTGGGCGGGTCTAACACGATCACCTCGAACACCCGGCCCTGAGATTTGTATTCACGCAGTAAATCGAAGACATTGGCCGTAATGAGTTCGTATTGCTCCTCATTAAAGCCATTGCGTGCAAAATTGCCCCGGGCAAACTCAAGTGCCGACCCCGATGAGTCAACATTGACGACGTGTGTAGCCCCCCCTTGTAGGGCTGCCACACCAAAACCACCGGTGTACGCAAAACAGTTCAGAACACTTTTCCCTTCACAAAGCTTGCGCACGATCTCGCGGTTATCGAACTGATCCAGATAAAAGCCAGTCTTGTGACCATGGGCGATGCTCAAGCCATAGAGACGGCCGTGCTCGTTGATCTGAACAATCTCTGGCGGCTCCTCGCCCCACAAAACGCCCTGCATAGGCTCTAGGCCTTCACGGCTGCGCACTGCTGCATCGGACCGCTCATAGATCCCTTTGCAGGGGAATAAGTCCTTTAATAGGGACACAATGACCGACTTCCAAGCCTCGACACCTACAAAAAAGAACTGACAGACAAGATAGTCGCCATAGCGATCGACTATTAGACCTGGAAGTTCGTCTGATTCGGCATAAACGATTCGACAGCCACTGCGCTGCGGGTCATCTAATAAGCGTTTACGGCGTTTGATCGCTGCTTCTAATCGGCGTTTGAAAAAGGCTTCATCGATTGCCTCTTCGGTATCAAAACTCCAGACTCGGGCACGAATTTGTGAACTGGGTGAGTAAGCGGCACTGGCAATCGCCTTGCCAGAGGCATCGATCACCGAAATAGTTTCCCCCGCCTGAGGCTTGCCCGCCACTCGTTGGATGGCACCGGAGAATATCCAGGGATGACGACGCAAAAGAGAGGATTCTCTCCCCTTATTGAGATGCAGTGATTTCATGGGCTCCAGCGCTACTTAACAGCTAAACGTGCCGCGATTGCTCGCATTGCACAAAGTCGCAGATTCTACTCTGTTTGCGCGCTCGGACAAAGCCGTCTGGCCATGACATGCTGATATCGGCCCAATGAACGATAAGGTTCTTGCCGGGAGAGTTCCAATTCCAAGGTCATCAACGCTTGCGGGTCCATCGCCCGCCCATCTTCCGTAAGAAGATAATCATGGAATACGCGAATACCACTATGACAGAGCAACTGCCATTGCGAGGTGTCTAACCACTTTAGGACTTGCACGGGATCAAGTGGGCGGTGTGGTGTCAGGCTACCTGGGCGTGGCTCGAACTGGCCATCGAGAATGCTCGAACGCTTGCCGCGCAATAAGTTCTTAAACACTAGACCATGGCGGTTGTAGAAGGTTAATGATAGGACACCATCGACGCACAGCAATTGTTGCAGATCATTGATCAAAGACGCTTGCTCGACTACCCATTCCAACACCGAATGACAGACCACCAAATCGAACGCCGGGCGAGTGCCGGCTTGTTTTTCCGCGCGTAGCTCCGCGATTGAGCTTTGCACAAATTCGATGGTATCGATACCTGCCTGTAGCGCATTGTCTTTGGCTAACTGCAGCATCTGCTGCGAGATATCACAATGGGTCACTTGATGACCTAGCGCTGCCAGTTGTAGGGAGAACTGCCCCTGCCCACCGCCCGCATCGAGTATGCGCAGCGGCTTATTATTGGCTGGCGCATTTGCACGCGGGAGCACTTGTGCAAAATCTTGCTCGATCACGGCTAGGCGAATCGCGCCCTTCAGGCCACCATAAATATTGCGCGCGAAGCGTGGCGCTAAATCATCAAAGTTTCGATCTTCGTTCATCAATACCGGCGTGCGGCGGCGATTGCCCTGATTCATCGACTAATTAACCAATTGGCCTGCACTGTCGACTTCGACGATTGGGTAGCCGAGCGCCGCAAGCTCTTCGCCAATCACCTCTTTGTCGCCCACCACCAACATCAGCATTTGCTCGAATGGCAACTTCTCTTTAGCAAGTGCGTCGATCTCTTGCTTCGTGATGGAATTGATAATTTGCGCTTGTTGTTCAACGAAGTCTTCACGTAAATCGTATTGCAATATATTGCCTAAGAAGCCTGCCTTCTGACGTGGAGTTTCATAATTCAATGCATCACGCTGACCAATCGCCGAGCGTGTAAAGGCCAGCTCTCCTTCTGTGATTCCAGCATCACGATAGGCGGTAATCTCATTAACGAATTGCACGACGGAGTCGGCCGTACTATCGGTACGCACACTTGCCGAAGCCGTGAATGGTCCGGGCAATTGTGTACTAAAAAAACTACTGCGTGCGCCATAGGTATAGCCTTTGTCTTCACGCAAGTTCAAATTTATGCGACTACTGAAAGCACCACCGAGGACATAGTTCATGAGCGTCGTCTTAAAATACTCGCCATTGACGTCGTAAGGCATGTCGGTAATGTAGCCAATACGAATTTCAGACTGCGCCACACCCGGCTTGTCGACCAGATAAAGTGTGTTAGCTTCGATGCTAGGCAGCGGTGGTTGTGCACGCAGCTCTGGCGCTTGTTCTGGCAAGTCATTTAAAAATTCCAACCCCGCCACAATCTCGCTCTGTGCTACGTCACCAACAACCACCAATTGCAGCCCTTCGGTCGCAAATGTATTTTTTGCGAAGTCTTCAACATCGCTCAATTGGAGCGCTTCAAGGGTTTCTATGCGGCCGTTCATCGGTACGGCCAAGCTATGCTGCGCCCCGTAAAGCAAGGTATCAAACACTTCACTAGCAATACTGAAGGGGCGCTGCTGTGACGCTTGCAAGGCTTCCAACTGTTGGCTGCGCAGACGTTCGAAATTTTCTTGGCTTAGCGCCGGTTGTAAAAGCCGTTGTTCAAGTAAATCTAATGTCGCATCCAAATTACGGCTCAAAGTATTTACCGTCACTACCATGCTGTCGGTTCCAGCATCTACATTGATACTAGCGCCTAGTTTTTGCAGCTCGCGCTCGAAAGCCTCAGCGCTCAATGCTTGGGTGCCCTCCTCTAGCATTGCTGCCGTCAATCTGGCCAAACCAAACTGATCTTCAGTCTCTGCTAGGTGCCCGCCTTTGAAGCGTAAGCGCAGATCGACAGTAGGAATTTCACTGTTTTGTGTGCCGATCAATTGCGCACCGTTGCCTAGTGTCGTGCGCCAAAATGGTGGCACTTCGACTAATGGTGCCTGCCCTGGCACTGGGCGCAAGGCGCGATCGAATGCGTCGTTTACCGGGCGCGGCTCTAATGCATCGAGTGAGGAGTCGACTACGCGGATTGCAGGCGTCGGTTCGAAGTTGTCCTCTCTAGCCGAGGCCTCAGGGTTGTCACTGGTTAGCACACTCAATACCACGGCTGGTTTGTTTGCGATGTATTCATTGAAGACGCGCAAAATGTCTTCCTTGTTTAAGTTACGCAGTGCAATGAGCTCTTGTGCAAGGTAGTTAGGATCATCCAATAAATAATCATACAGCGCTAAGCGCGAGGCTTTGCCGCGTACGCTGGCAAGACCATTGATTAGATTAGCTTCGGTTTCGCCTTTGAAAGTTTCGATGTCTTCATCGTCTATCTCGCTGGCATCGAAATTAGCGATGATCTCGCGCACTTGCGTTTCAAAGTCAGCCAAATCGGCATCAGGATATGATTGAATCTCTAAACTGAAAAAGCCTGCTAGTTCCTGTGCATTATTATCAGCACTCGCATCGATCGTTGCATTAGTGAGAACAAATTTTTGATAGAACAGCGAGTTTTTACCGCCACCAATAATGTTCGCCAATGCATTCAATGGCACACGATCGGGGTGGGAATACGCCACTGTCGGATAGGCCATCACAAGTAAGGGAAAGCGGATATTCTGATCGACATATGAGACATAGCGATCGCGGTCTAATTCAACTGCCTGCACCTCGTCGCGCTGCACTTCTGGCCCACGAGGAATGCTGCCAAAATACTTGTCGATCAGGTCGAGTGTCGTAGTTTCATCGAGCTGCCCCGCCACAATTAAAGTGGCATTGTTTGGTCCGTACCAGCGTAAGAAAAAATGTTTTAAGTCATCTAGCGTTGCCGCATCTAAGTCTTCTGGGTAACCAATCACCGGCCATGAGTACGGGTGGCCACTTGGGTATAGAGCGGCAATGAGCTCCTCGTAGACGCGGCCATAAGGACGGTTCTCAACATTCTGGCCCCGTTCGTTCTTGACGGTGTCGCGCTGGATCTCAAACTTTTCTTGCGTCACGGCCTCAAGCAAAAAGCCCATGCGGTCTGACTCAAGCCAGAGCGTGGTCTCCAATTGATTGGCGGGAACAGTTTGGAAGTAATTAGTGCGATCGGTGCTGGTAGAACCATTCATCGTGCCACCGGCTTCAGTCACGATGCGAAAGTGTTCGTCATCTCCAACATGCGCAGAGCCTTGAAACATCATATGTTCAAAAAAATGTGCAAACCCTGAACGCTGTGCCTCTTCACGCGCTGACCCAACATGATAGGTGATGTTCACATGAACAAGCGGGTCAGAGTCATCTTCGTGCAATAAGACGGTTAGGCCATTGTCGTAGACGTACTTTTTATAGGGAATGACAATACCATCGGCATTGCTGGTGACTGTCTCTACGAGCTCATAAGCTTTCGCCATTTCTTGAGTGGCGGCACCTGCGCTGGCGTTCATAGGCGCTGCTGAGTCGAGTGTATTGTCTGAACAGGAAAATAGGAGTGCCGCTAAGGCAGCTAACTGAATCGAACGCAACATAATGACCTCACTAAAACACATCGGAGCACCGTTAAAGAAGTGCCGCTTTAACAATGGTTTATAGCTTGTTATAGGCAAAATTACCAGAAAGGCGGCCGTTCACACGCTTATATTGCTTTTGGTGACTAATACTAAGCCAAGTACAGTAATGAGTGTCCCCAATACAGTTAATACGGTGATCGGCTCACCGAACAGTAACCACGCCATCACTGCTGTCGTTGGCGGTGTCAGGTAGAGATAACTCGTGACTTTTGTTGCGGCACCTTCACGAATCATAATAAACAACAATGAAATCGCACCGATCGATAAGGCAAATATCGACCACAACAGCGCTGCGATCATTGGGATTGCCCATTCGATTTCACGGGTTTCGAACATAAACATCATTGGCAGACAAGCCAATGCCGATGCGGCAAATTGCAAAACGGAGCCAGCACGAAGGTCGAAACTTGGACAGAAGCGCTTCTGATATAAAGTACCGAAAGTAATACTGACTAAAGCAAGTGCGGAAAAGCTTAAACTGAGTAGGCTCAACCCAATAAGAGTTAATTTGGTCATTACGACAAGCCCAACTCCGAATAAGCCAGCCAATAGGCCTAACCACTGCCTTGCGCTTAAACGTTCGGACACCAATGCCGCGAACCAGGCTGTTAATATTGGTTGCAAACCCATAATTAATGCTACGAGGCTGGCAGACATCCCCATCTTCACCGCAGCCCAAACACCCCCTAAATACCCTGCTTGTAGCATTATCCCTGCAATAGCAATATGCCAACATTCCTGCTTACTTGGCCAGCGTACCTTCTGCACCAGCACTACCGGCACCATCACCAGCAGTACGCCAGTGAAACGAAGAAACATGAAGGTCATGGGCTCAGAATAAGGCATTCCATAGCGAGCAACGATAAAGCCAGTACTCCACACTAAAACGAAAATAGCGGGAACGAGGGTCTGCAAGGAATGTTTCATTAACGATGCTCGGTGGTCAGCTATAATGACTTAAAACACGGACGCACCGGTTTTCGCGCTACTGCTATTTTGCCTGAAACTATCGAACAGGCCTCGTCCCAAAGTACTGCGCAGCAGTGTCTTCTGTGGGCTTTCGTTTGGTAGGGCTAAAGGGCGGGCTGCCAACTCGTTAGCACTCAATTGCACTTCGAGAGTCCCCGCATCAGCATCAAGCGCGATCACATCGCCGGTTTGCAGCTTAGCAAGCGGCCCGACGTCTAGTGCCTCTGGGCTCATATGGATCGCCGCCGGTACTTTGCCCGAGGCGCCCGACATGCGCCCGTCTGTTACTAGTGCCACCTTATAGCCTTTGTCCTGCAACACGCCAAGATGAGGTGTAAGTTGATGCAATTCAGGCATCCCATTGGCTTTTGGTCCTTGAAAGCGCACTACCGCCACAAAATCACGCTCGTATTCACCGGTTTTGAGCGCTTCTACCATCTCATCTTGGTCATTAAAGACCACGCAAGGGGCCGTTACTTGTCGATGCTGTTTCTGCACGGCAGAGGTTTTGATCACCCCTACTCCTAAATTGCCCTGTAATAATCTAATGCCGCTTTCACTATCAAATGGATCGTTCACAGGACGCAATACATCGGGTAACAGCGATTCTTGCACTGCAGCTTTCCATTGCAATATACCATCTTGATTAAGATACGGGGCAAGTTCGAATGGGTCGAGGCCATGCCCCATGAGTGAATCGACGTTCTCATTTAAGAGGCCAGCACTGCGTAATTCTCGCACCAGAAAGGCCATGCCCCCTGCCCTTTGAAAGGCGTTTACATCGGCCTCGCCATTGGGGTAGACCCTAAGCAACAAAGGCACGACTTGTGCCAAACGATCGAAGTCTTCCCACAGTAAATGAATGCCGGCGGCTTGGGCTATGGCGATAAGATGCAGGGTATGATTGGTAGAACCACCAGTGGCAAGCAACGCAACTAAAGCGTTCACGATGCTTTCTTCTTTAACCAAAGCAGACAATGGCAAATGGGCGCCGTTCACATCAGCCGCAGCTATAACCCGAGTCACCGTTTCTTTGGTTAATGCCGCGCGCAATGGATCATCAGGGTTTACAAAAGAGGCCCCTGGCAATTGCACACCAAGCAATTCCATTAAAACTTGGTTGCTGTTAGCGGTTCCATAGAAAGTACAAGTCCCTGGGCTATGATAAGAAGCCGACTCAGCTGCTAACAACTCTTCTTTGCTCGCCTTGCCTGCGGCATAGCGCTGCCTAACAGCGGCTTTGTCCTTATTTGGGATTCCTGAGGGCATAGGGCCAGCAGGAATAAACCCAGCAGGTAAGTGCCCGAACTGCAGCGCGCCGATCATCATTCCTGGCACGATCTTGTCGCACACTCCCAGACAAAGCACACCATCGAACAAGTTATGACTTAGACCGATTGCCGTTGCCATTGCAATCACATCGCGACTAAATAGGCTAAGTTCCATACCCGCCTGCCCTTGCGTGACACCATCGCACATCGCTGGCACCCCGCCTGCCACTTGCGCACTTGAGCCCAAACTTCTAGCCACCTCTTTAATAAGATCAGGGTAATGCTCTAAAGGTTGATGCGCCGAAAGCATGTCATTAAACGCAGTAACGATACCTAAATTAGCGCTTTGCATTAGACGAATAGTTTGTTTGTCGGCGTCGCCACAGGCAGCAAACCCGTGCGCAAGATTGCCGCAGGACAGATTACGCCGTGGGGGAAATTCACTGCGCGTTATTTGCATGCGAGTTAAGTACACCTTGCGCGACTCGACACTGCGTGCGCGAATGGCGTCGGTGACGTCTTTTATTACTGCGTGCATAGCACACTCCTTAATCGCTTTCTGCATAATAGATTTCAAGTGGCACTTTGTTCTGTTGCAGCACGCCCCTCACAGGAAGCTCTTCTACTGGCCCTGCTAGCATCGCGGCTTCTAACACTGTTTTCTTCCTCGGCCCAATGATGTGTAGATAAAGCTGTTTGGCATTGAGCAAGGTTGTCAGGCTTAGTGTCATGCGCGCATGAGGCGCTGCGCGAGGACGCATGCCGCAGCACACGCGGTCAGAATGCAAAGCTTCTTCAAGCCCATCGGAGGCAGGGAAAAACGAAGCGGTATGGCCGTCCTCGCCCATCCCCAAAATAGCAATGTCCAATGGCAACACTTGTAACTGCAAAGTAGCCGCAACATCTTGCGCCGCTATAAACGGATCGGCACTGGTCGTTTTCAAACTCACAAATTTTGCATCGGCTGCACAGTCTTGCAATAAATGTGTTTGCACTAATTTGGCATTAGAATCGTTGCTAGTCTCGGGTACCCAACGCTCATCCACTAGAGTGATCACGACTTTTTGCCAGTCCAGCTGTTGCGAAGACAAATATTTGAACAATGCTATCGGCGTGCTACCACCAGAGACCGCAATACTCGCATGCCCGCGCGCTTCAATTGCAACGCGCAGATTGCTGACTATTTCATGAGCAAGGTCGCCCACAAGGTCAGCGTTATGAGCATATTGTTGAACGCGCCTATTCATATTTCACTCCTGCCAATGACGGCCATCACGTGCAATAAGAGCAATGCTTTCAGACGGACCCCAACTGCCGGCCATATAAGGCAAGGGTTGCTGTTTTGCCGCGCGCCAGCCCGCTAGAATACCATCGACCCATTGCCAAGCCGCATCGACTTGATCGGCCTGCATAAACAGTGTGGAATTGGCACGCATCACATCAAGCAATAGTCGTTCATAGGCATCGGGGACGCGGCGATCGGTAAACACCTCTGATAGGGTTAGGTCTAGGGAAACTGTCTCTAAGGGCAATGCATCATCTAGCCCAGGCACCTTATTAAGCAATTGCAAACGAATGCCTTCCTCGGGTTGCAAGCGAATCACAAGACGATTGGCGCTACTGGCGCGCATCTGTTCGCCAAAGATTGAGTGGGGCACCTCATTAAATTGCACCACAATCTCGGAAAAACGTTTTTGCATACGCTTGCCGGTGCGCAGATAGAAAGGCACTCCTGCCCAACGCCAATTTTTCACCTCCGCCTTGATAGCGACAAAAGTTTCGGTGGCTGAGGTAGGTTTAGCCCCCTCCTCTTGCGTATATCCGGGCACCGCCTCGCCTTTGCTATTGCCGCTGGTGTACTGACCGCGCACTGTTTTCTCTTCGACATCGCGGCGTGTCATTGGCGCGAGGCCACGCAGTACTTTCAGTTTCTCATCATGCACCGCCGAGGGCTGTAATGAGGCAGGTGGTTCCATTGCGACCAAACAGAGTAGTTGCAGCAAATGGTTCTGCACCATGTCTCTGAGGGCTCCTGCCTCATCGTAAAACTCCCAACGCCCCTGCGCGCCGACGGTTTCTGCCACAGTAATCTGCACATGGTCGATGTAGTTGCTATTCCACAAAGGTTCAAATAGTGCATTGGCAAAGCGCATAGTGAGCAAGTTCTGCACTGTTTCCTTGCCAAGGTAATGATCGATTCGATAAATCTGTTTTTCATCAAACAATGCCGTAAGGCTGCTATTAATCTCTTGGAATGTTTCTCGGTCTGAACCCAGTGGCTTTTCAATAACAATGCGCATGTTTTCGCGCGCCAACCCTACCGCCCAAAGTGATTGGCAAATAGGTGCAAAGATCGCTGGTGGTGTTGCCAGATACACAATCAAATCTCGTGATTCGTCGGGGAACATCTCTTTGCGCAGCTTGGCCAGATCTGCCTCACTAGTGGCGTTAATCTGCATATGATTCAAACGCTTACTGAAGCGTTGCCACACTGCTTCGTCGATTGTTAAATCGTTATCGTATTTTTCGAAACGTTCTCGCACGCTTTTAGCAAAGCCGCCCTCTGGGGTTGCAGACCGGGAGACACTAACAATGCGCAGACAGTCAGGTAAACAGGTATCTAGATCCAAATGATAGAGTGCCGGATACAGTTTTCGAAAGGCTAGATCGCCGTCTCCGCCAATAATCAATAAGTCACATATCATGCCGAACTCCGGTCAGTGTTCATCCTATTATTAAGTGTAAGCAACTCCCTTGCCAGTTTTGCGAACCTAGACAAGCACTATATCACTTTGCATCTTGAACAATATAATAAGCTAGCTTATTATATGCTCACTATGAATAAAAACTTCGATAAGAGTTTAGGTTTTGCCATACACGACGTCGCACGGCTTTTACGTGTGAGCTTTGATCGCCAGGCCGCCACAACCGGTTTAACACGCGCTCAATGGTCTGTTATGGCGTATCTGCGTCGCAATGATGGCGTGCAGCAAAAAACTGTCGCTAAGCTGATGGATATCACCCCCATTACGCTAGCAAGGCACCTCGATAGATTAGAAGTAGATGCATGGATTGAACGCCGTGATGACCCAAACGATCGCCGGGCCAAACGCGTATTCATCAACCCTAATGCTGGCCCGATGCTCGAGATTATGAGCAAACACGGACAAGTCGTTCTTGCCCAGGCCACACAAGGCATCTGCCCGGAAGACGAGGCAACGTTTATGAAAGTGTTACTCCAGATTCGCGCGAATCTTTGTGCTGCCAATAGCGGCCAAGAGTCAGGCCAGACGGAGTAAAAAGTTTAAGAGGCAGATTAAATGAAGATTGTTGCAGTACTTCGTAATTTCACATTATTGATCTTAGGGCCAGCCGTTATCGCTGGTATTTCATTGTATGTCTATATGCAAGGTGGGCGCGTGGTTAGCACCGACAACGCCTATGTGAAAACTGACATTACCTCTGTCAGCAGCGAAATTACAGGTCGAGTTGTCGAAGTCATCCCACGTGATAATGACCGCGTGACGAAGGGGCAGTTATTGTTCCGTCTCGACGATGCCCCCTACCGCATTTCACTGGCTAAGGCCGAGGCAAATATTGCCAGCGTTAAAAGCTCTATCGAGGGTGAGAAGGCCGACTATCAAAGCGATCTGCTAGCCATTGAAAATGCCCAGACAGACGTCGATTATCGCCATAAAGAAATGGAGCGTATACGCAAACTAGTGGCGACACGTTCAGTTCCTGAGGCGCAATTTGACCAAGCCGAATACGCTTGGCGCAGCGCGGTCAATGCGCTTGAGAACCGCAAGCAGGAACTGCTAACGTCCAAAGCAAAATTGATCGACCCTGCCTTGCCAACTGAGCAGCACCCGCGTTATTTGCAAGCGCTTGCAGAACTGGAAAAAGTACAACTGGATATCAGCCATTTAGAGATTGTAGCGCCAGCAGACGGCGTTGCTGTGAACGTGTCAGTTCATGAAGGTGAGTATGTGCTTGCCGGTTCTGAACTGGTCAGTCTAGTCGATGATCGCAACTTGTGGTTAGAGGCGAACTTTAAAGAAACTGACTTGACCTATGTGCGCCCTGGCCAAAAAGTCGAAGTCAAGATCGACGCCTTCCCAGGCCAAACCTTTAGCGCTGTCGTCAAGGGCATTACCCCTGCAACTGGCTCTGAGTTTTCATTGTTACCAGCGCAGAATAGCTCGGGAAACTGGATCAAAGTGGTACAACGCATTCAGGTAAATATCGAGTTAGAAGACAACGATCATAGTTTGCCAATCTCGGCAGGAATGAGCGCAGTCGTCGATATCGATACCGAACAAACTCGCACCCTGCCATGGGTCGCAGCTAAGTAGACATTGGGGTTAAGAGATGTCTAGCGCAGCTGCTGAACAAAAACCAGGCGAAATCGCATTTCGTGGCCTGATCACTCTATCGATCATGTTGGCCACGATTATGCAGGTGCTCGACACCACAATCGCCAACGTAGCCCTGCCTCATATGCAGGGCAGTCTAACGGCTACCCAAGAACAAATCACTTGGGTATTGACCTCCTATATTGTTGCCTCTGCCATTATGACTTTGCCTACCGCATGGTTGGCTGGACGCTTTGGCCGTAAGCGCGTCTTCCTAGTCACTGTCGGTGGCTTTACTCTATCGTCAGTTTTATGCGGGCTTGCTAGTTCTATCGAACAAATGGTGATGTTCCGTATCCTACAAGGGTGTTTTGGCGCCGCCTTAGTGCCACTTGCCCAAGCCACAATGCTCGATATCAACCCACGCGAAAACCACGGCAAAGCTATGGCAATGTGGGGCATGGGTGTCATGATTGGACCGATTCTTGGCCCAACTCTTGGCGGTTGGCTAACCGAGTATTACAACTGGCGCTGGGTGTTTTATATCAACCTTCCTTTGGGTATCATCGCATTCTTAGGCATGTTGTTTTTTATGCCTGATTCGGATCGCATCAAACGCCCCTTCGATACTTTCGGTTTCTTGATGCTGACCGTCGTGATTGGTAGCGCACAATTATTAATGGACCGAGGCGAACATGCCGGATGGTTTGAGTCCCGTGAAATACTTCTCTATTGTGCGCTCGCTGGTTCTGGCCTATGGATGTATATAGTGCACTCAATGCGCACCGAGCATCCCTTCTTGACGCCTGCGATTTTCAAAGATCGTAATTTGATGACGAGCCTCGTCTTCATTTTTTTCATCGGCATCATTTTGCTAGCCACGATGGCTTTGCTACCACCTTATATGCAAAACCTCATGGGTTACCCCGTGCTCGATGTCGGAATCATCATGGCTCCGCGCGGCATCGGCACCATGATCGCCATGATGATTGTTGGCAAACTCACTAATCATGTTGACCCACGCGGCTTGATGCTTTTCGGCCTGCTTTGTACGGCAACTTCTTTATATGCCATGACCGGCTTTAGCACCTATGTTCCGCCGCACACGATTGTGTGGACTGGAATGTTGCAAGGGTTTGGTCTTGGTTTTATCTTCGTGCCACTTAGCACCGTTGCCTATGCCACGCTCGCGCCGCAATACCGCGCCGAGGGAGCGAGTGTCTTCAGCCTTAGCCGTAATATGGGCAGCAGCGTAGGTATCTCTATGGTCATGGTAGTGCTTAGTAGAAGCATGTCTAGCAACCATGCCTACTTAACAGAGAATATCACTGCCGAGAGTCTCGGCATTGGCACCCATCAAATTCCAACCTCAGTGCTAGAAGGAGCCAATGGCGCCCTACTCTTGCTTGACGCTGAGATCACTCGGCAGGCTGCCACAATTGCCTATCTCAGTGACTTTAAGCTGATGATGTGGATGGTGATCGCCGCGGCACCGCTAGTCTTTCTCCTTCGCCGTAATGCCCCTGCACCCGCTGCTGCTTAAGGCAGCGGAGCCAACGGCACGTTCAAGCACCAAATAAGCACGATCAATAGCCAAATCTTTTGCCTAATTAGCAACAGAAAACACTTTCCCCTGCGTATGAACTTAGCAAACAGACTCTTTAAACTACTTTTGAGACTTTGCTGATGGATTCGCAGAACACTATGAATGCCGACACTCAAGATTCCCCCTTTATGGCGCCCCCTTCTCGCAAGAGGCGCAAGGTTCGCTGGCCCGCAATCACAGTCATATTATTATGCGCGGCCGGCGCTTTTTATTACCTGAACTCAGGTGAAGAAGCAGAAGAAGATCAGCCCCTGATCTCAACCGTGTCCATCGGTAGCATTGAAAACACCATTTCCTCTGCCGGCACCCTGCAGCCATTCGAATTCGTGGATGTGGGCGCACAAGTTTCCGGCCAACTCGAAAAGCTTTATGTTGAGGTTGGCGATGTTGTTGAAGAAGGCGATATTCTTGCCGAGATTGATGCCCGTACCCAGCAAAGCCGGGTTGATGCCAGTCGTTCTGCGATTGAGGCGCAAGAAGCACAACTTAGTTCACGCCGTGCGTCTTTAGAGCTCGCCCGCACCAATGCCAAGCGCCAAGAACGTCTCAAGGAAGCGAACGCGACCAGTCAGCTGGACTATGACACAGCGTTAAACACCTTGGTTTCCGCCGAAGCAAGTTTAGTGCAACTCGAAAAGCAGATTGAACAGGCCCGAGCGAGCTTAGCCACAGAAGAAACCCAGCTTGAGTTCACCCGCATTTTGGCACCGATGGCGGGCACGGTCGTGTCCATTGAAATGAACGAAGGCCGTACCTTGAATGTCAATCAACAGGCACCAACAGTCTTACGGATTGCCGATTTGACTACCATGACTGTGGAAGCAGAAATTTCAGAGGCCGATATCGGCGATTTGCGCACTGGCATGGAAATTTACTTCACCACTTTGAGCGGTGGCACGCGACGCTGGACTGGCTCGCTGCGCCAAATACTGCCCACACCGGTCATCGAGAGCAACGTGGTTCTGTACACCGGGCTTTTTGACGTGGACAACTCTGATGGCAGCCTACTGCCTGAGATGACTGCGCAGGTATTCTTCATCACCTCCGCTGCGCGCGACGTGCTCACAGCCCCATTAGGCGCATTAAGTTTCATCGACCCAGAAGAGCTGGCCGCGCAACGCGCTGCGGCCAATGCGGGTGGTGACGGCGAAGGCGCAACAAGACCCGGCGCGGCCGATGCTCAAGCACGACGCCCCGGTGGTGGGCAACGCCCAAGCGGTGCTCGCCGCCCGCCTCGCCCTAATGCGGACGGCACTAGCACGCGTAGTTTTGCGACTGCACAAGTCTTATTGCCAGACGGTACAACCGAACAACGCCGCGTAGTAGTAGGCGTGACTAGCCGCGTTAGCGCCGAGATTATTTCGGGCTTAGAAGAAGGCGATCAAATTGTTGCAGGCATTGTGCAAGCGGCACGTCCAGCGAGCACAGAAGCCCCTAGACGCGGTGGGTTCCCAGGAGGCTTTCAATGAACACAGGCGTAATCGATGGCGCATCTCTGCCCAACGATCGTACTGAAGGTCAGAGTAAGTTGAACGAAACTGCTATCGACAGCCATATCCCGATTATTGAGCTGCGCGATATCACGCGTACCTTCGTTACCGGTGGTGGCGTTGAGGTGAAAGCGCTGCGTGGCATCAACCTTAAAATCCACATGGGCGAGTTTGTCGCTATCATGGGGCAGTCTGGGTCTGGCAAATCCACGATGATGAACATACTAGGGTGCTTGGACAAACCTAGCAGCGGCACTTATTTGTTTGCTGGCCGCAATATCAAAGACTTCGCTCCGGATGATCTAGCCTGGCTGCGCCGCGAGGCATTCGGTTTCGTTTTTCAAAGCTATAATCTTCTTCCCCATGCCAGTGCAGAAGAAAACGTCGAGATCCCCGCGATCTATGCTGGGCTCTCTAGCAACGAACGACGCTTTAAAGCGGAATCTTTGTTGGCATCCCTTGGCTTAGGTGACCGTCTCGATCACCGCCCTAGCCAACTATCCGGTGGCCAGCAGCAGCGCGTCTCAATTGCCCGCGCACTGATGAACGGCGGCAATATCATTCTTGCTGACGAACCCACTGGTGCCCTGGACTCTAAAAGCGGCGTCGAAGTAATGGCGCTACTCAAAGATCTCGCCAAACAAGGTCATACCGTTATCTTGATTACCCACGATTCTAAAATCGCGGCGCAGGCTGACCGTGCAATTGAATTTAGAGATGGCCAAGTCATTGAGGACAAGCGTAAGGAAGGTGTCGAGCATAAACACCAAGGCAATCAAAAATTGCGTGAGCTATTTATGAATCGCAAAGCCTCATCGCCTCTGGCCGGTGTTGGTGAGGCGATCAACATGGCGTTTCGCTCTTTGACCTCCAACATATTCCGCACCATCTTGACCCTATTGGGCATAGTCATCGGGGTTGCCTCAGTTGTGGCCATGTTGGCCATTGGTGAAGGCGCAAGTCAGCAGATTGTCGATCGCATCAGCGCTATCGGCACGAATATGCTGACACTCCAGGCAGCAAGGATTCCCGGGCAAAGGCGCTCGGCTCCCTCAACCCTGACATTCGATGATGCCGATGCGGTGCTCGCCGATCTGCCCAATGTGCTTGGCACTTTGCCTGAATTACAGGGCAACTTAACCGTGCGTTATGGGCGACAGGACTACTCCACTACGGTGACGGCGACAGGCGAATCACTGCCCGAGCTACGCAGCTGGCCATTGGCACAAGGCGTGTTTTTTACACGGGAAGACAGCGATGAATATACCTCAGTAGCAGTGTTGGGCTCGACGGTCGCCGAAGAGATGTTCCCCAACGGGGGTGACCCTTTGGGCGAGTACATTCTCATTCGTAATGTGCCATTTCAAATCATCGGTGTGCTGACCTCGAAAGGCGCCTCTGGTTTTGGCGGCAGCGATCAAGATGATGCCGTGTTTGTGCCTCTAAAAACGGGCGCTCTGCGCCTCTTTGGTCAAACCTTTGCACGCTCGATCACTGTTGCCGTCGATAACATCGACATCATCGACGAGACTGAAGACAATCTGCGTGAATATATGATCGCCCGTCACGGCGCCGAAGATTTCCGTATCTTTAATAGTGCAGAGCTTCTAGACACCGTCTCGGCGTCCCAAGACACCATGACCATGCTACTGGGCTCGGTTGCGGCGATTTCACTCTTAGTAGGCGGGATCGGCGTCATGAACATCATGTTAGTGTCGGTGACAGAACGCACACGAGAGATCGGTATTCGTATGGCCACTGGTGCAAGGCAGAACGATATTCTTGCTCAATTCCTCTCTGAGGCGATCGTGGTCTCTGGCGTAGGAGGCTTGATAGGAGTCGCGCTCGGGGTAAGTGTTGGGCTATTGATGCAAAACTTTGGCGTGGCGATTAAATTTACCTCTGCGCCAATGATATTAGCGTTTTGCAGTGCCGCTGCAACCGGTTTGATATTTGGCTTCACCCCAGCGCGCAAAGCTGCACGCCTTGACCCAGTCGTGGCATTGGCAAACGAATAGGATTATAGAATTATGCGTTATTTATCGAAAAAAATATTAGCTCGCAGCGCCTTGTCTACCTGTATAGCCATCGCGCTAAGCGCCTGTGTCAACACAGAAGTCCCCTCTCTTGCCGACACCGATGTGCCGCAGGCTTGGACCGTGGATACAAACCAAGCAACACCCCAGTGGCCAAGCGTTGCGTGGTGGCAGAATTTTTCTGACCCAGAGCTTAGCCGCTTGATCGAGCAAGTCTCGCAAGAGAACTTAGACCTGGCGAACAATCGCCGTAATCTCGAGAGCGCCCAGATTACATTGCGCGAAGCTGGGTTCGACTTATTGCCTAGCGGTAGCGTCACCATTGGCACCGGCGCTAGCTATAACGAATCGCGCGTGGATGGTAACAGCACTAGCAACAGCCCAAACGTGCCTTTAGAACTCGGCGCCTCGCTTAGCTATGGCAATGTCATTAGCCGACCTGCTATCTACACCAAAGCCGTCGCCGATTATGAATCGCGTGCCGCGCAACTGGCCGATGTTGCCCTAACGACTCTTGGCACCTCTGCCTCGACGTATTTTCAATTGCTGTTGATTCGCGACAAGATCACCGCGGCCGAGCAGAACGTGGCCAACGCCCAATCGATTAGCGATATTGCCAATGCGCGCGTTGAAGCCGGCGTCGCCGTGCCCATAGAAGCCTTGCAACAACAAATCGCCCTGCAACGAGAAATGGCCACGCTCAGTAGCCTAAAACAGAGTGAGCTATCGGCCTTGGCCTCGCTTGCTCTGCTCAGCGGCAATGGTATTCAAGGATTCAACATCGAAGGCGAGACGCTGGCCGATGTGAATGTGCCGGCTATCGCCCCTGGCATTCCCTCAGAGCTGTTATTACGCCGCCCTGACCTCGTGCAAGCCGAAGCAGCGCTGCGCAGTGCTACCGCGAGTGTCGATATCGTGCGCAATGAATATTTCCCCGACATCGCCCTAACCAGTAATTTCAGTGCTGGCAGCACCTCGTTAACCGAACTGCTCAGCTCGCCTGATACCTTCCTCAATTTCAATGCGTCCGTGCTGCAAACGTTGCTCGACAATGGCCAGCGCGCACGCAATGTAGAACGCTCCGAGCTCACACTCGAAAGCAGCCTTGCGGATTATCGCAAGACCGTGCTCAATGCCTTCAATGAAATCGAGGTGCTGCTTAGCAATATGCAGGTGCAAAATGAGTTGGTTGACGTCGCCTTGCAAAACCTTAGCGCCGCTGAGGAATCTTTCCGAATTGCCCAAGTACGCTACGAAGAAGGCGTTAGTGATTTCCAAACCGTACTCACGACGCAAAACACCCTATTCAATAGCCGCAACAGCTATTTGGACACCAAGCTATCGCAACTAAACACCACCGTTAATCTTTACCAAGCATTGGGTGGCGGTTGGGAGAAAGAGGCCCCATAAGCCGATGCTAGCGGTTGCCGAGATGATGGGCTAAAGTGTGGCTTTAGCTCATCAATCCAAAAGGCAGCGAATGACCGCAAAGAAAGCCCCAGAGCCAGAACCCACAATAAAAGATCAAGTATCCGAAGTTATCTTTGGCTACGAAACACAAGCCGGCAAGCTTTTCGACATAATCCTGATGATTATGATTACCGCCAGTGTTGCGGCGGTAATGCTCGACTCAGTAGGAATTTTAAGTGAATCTGGGCAACGCGCCCTATACCGCTTGGAATGGTTCTTTACCCTTGCGTTCACCATAGAGTATGGTTTACGTATCTATAGCTCATCCGAACCCAAGCGCTATATTACAAGTTTCTATGGCGTGATTGACCTCCTGTCGATACTGCCCACCTATGTGAGTTTCTTCTTCCCTACCGCAAGCTTCCTAGTCGTCATTCGTTTCTTGCGAGTATTGAGGATTTTCCGTGTCCTGAAATTATTCCGTTATATCGGTGAAGCAAACCTGCTGTTTACCGCGTTGATCAATACGCGGCGCAAAATATTTGTATTCTTGTTTGCCGTGTTAAACCTAATCGTGATCTTTGGCACTTTGATGTACATAATCGAAGGCCCCGATAATGGATTCAGCAATATTCCGCAAAGCATCTATTGGGCAATCGTCACCATCACTACCGTCGGCTATGGCGATATCACCCCTCATACTCCCCTTGGGCAGGCTGTGGCTGCCATCGCGATGATCTGTGGTTATGCCATCATTGCCGTGCCTACGGGTATTATTGGTGCGGAGCTCATGCAGGAATTTCAGCATCGCAATAACCCTTCCAACTCGCGCAAGATTCAATGCACACATTGCAACGCTGAACACCATCAAACCGATGCGGTCTTTTGTAGGATTTGTGGTGGTTTGCTAGACAAAGATAAATGAAAAGCTGCAAGCAGTGAGCCGCTAAGCCATTACTCTTGAAAGAAGGCTACTCGATTTCTGCCACCTTGCTTGGCTGCGTACATGGCCTGATCCGCTCGCTTTAGTAAGATATCGCGCTCAACATCTTTATCGAAATAAAGCACCACTCCAATACTACAACTGAAAGTGAATTCGAATGGTTCGGTAGCTTTTTGCTCGTTACTCACTGGCAGAAAGGACAATGGCCGCGCAATTTCATTGAGAATTCGACTTGCTACCACTGAAGCCTTTGAGCGAGCTTGCTGAGCATCTGAGCCCAGATCAGTAATTAACACGACAAACTCATCTCCGCCTAGGCGCACAACCACGTCGTTGAACTTGACACACTCTTTAATTCGAAACGCGACCTCCTTCAACAACTGGTCGCCATAGCCATGACCATAGCGATCATTGAGCGGTTTAAAGTGGTCCAGATCTAACATCAAAATCGCGCCGATCTCGCCGCTTCTTGCGTTAGCATTCAACGCGAGTTCTAATTCCATCTCTAACATTCGACGATTGCCCAGTTGCGTTAGTGGGTCTTTTAAGGCTAATTCAAAGTTAGCTTGCTCGGCACGCTCTTTAAATACCACCACAAGACCAAAGGCAAACATGATGAGAATCACCATTGCCCCCACGGAAACGACCATAGGCACAATCGCTAAGCCTGACATTGTTGAGATAGCGGTGGAGCCAAAGATCGCTACTGCGCCACGGAAAACAAACATTGCCACGCTCATCACGGTAGCAGCTAGCAAAATCCACTTGCCACGCCCACTACGCTCGTTAAAGCCTTTTAACACGACCCACAAAAGGGTTGCAGTTTGAAATGCAGAGACCACACTGCCGATAGCTACACGGGCATCGAAATCGCCAATGAACACCCAGTAACTGATAAAGATAATCGCCGCTGGTGACCATATAATGGCTGGATGGATTGGCCGCTCATTAAAGCGCGTGATGCCCTCGACATACAGGGCGATCATGGCCGATATCAAGGTGTTGGCAATGACAATTGAAACAAAATCAGGAATATAACCGCGTACGGCTAATAAGAAATAGCTAAGCGAGTGAATGCCGAATGCCGCCGCCCAAAGTAGTAATAAGCGATTGCGTCCATAGGCAACTAATAACACACACATCGAAAGCGAAAAGCTAACGGCAATATTGGCTATGAAGAGTTGAATATCTGTCAATGCAATATAATTCGCGGCAATGCTGCTGCGAAACTCCCTGTGCTTTATTGGCGTTATATGGAGTATATAAGAATTGCCACAAAATAGTGGCAATATTCCTACATTGTTTATTTTCGATCAAAAAACATTTTGCGATTCGTTCACTACGCTGCATAGACGAACGAGGTAGCTAAGATTGCTAAGGCTTAGTTCAGAGCCCTTCTTGTTCCATTGCTTGGAAAGTCACTCGATTACGCCCTTCTTGCTTGGATTGATACATCGCCTTGTCAGCCAGTTCTAAAAGCTCGGCAGGGCTGAGTTTGGCGGAGTCGAAAAACACGCCACCAATGCTACAACTGCCTTTATACGTCACTGCTGGCGTTTCGGATTCCCCATACATCGACAATAAATTATAGGGCTGGGATAACTGTGTCAGCACGCGGTTAGCCACAATCACAGCGTTCTCGCGGGCCGTTCGCGGCTCACTCCCTAGAGAGGGAAGCAATAAGACAAACTCGTCCCCACCCAGCCGCACTACCGAGTCTTTGGCTTTTACGCTTTCTTTCAAGCGATATGCCACCTCTACTAACACCTGGTCTCCTATTGAGTGGCCATATGTGTCATTTAGTGTTTTAAAGCGGTCCAAGTCCAACAACAACACCGCACCAAACTCATGCGTCTTGGCACTTTTTCGCATTGCCTCTTGCAGCTCTACTTCTAAAACACGCCGATTGCTTAGCTGCGTTAGAGGGTCATGCATCGCCAAACGGAAATTTTCATGCTCAGCACGCTCTTTGAACATTACTAATAGCCCAAAGGCGAACATGATCAACCCCACAATAGAGCCCACAAAAGTAATCGACTGCACTGGATTATTGCTACTAATGGCCAAGATCAAGCTATTGCCAGTTAAAGAGAATATGGCACGGCAAACAAACATGGCCGTGGTGATCACCGCCGCAGTGATGATGATCCATTTGCCTCGGCCTTCCTTTTCAGCGAAATCGGTGGCGATTCGCCAGACCAAAAAAGCTGTTTGATAGCTCGATAAGACTGCACCAATGATCACGCGCATATCGAAATTGCGGCTGAATATCCAGAAAGTGATAACGGTGACAGGGATCGGCCACCAGATTAATAGCCTAGGTGGGCGTAATTCTTCGAAGCGATAGATGCCTTCGGTAAAAAGCGCCAACATCGAGGCTAATAAGGCATTGGCCACTAATACGGAAAAGAAGTTTGGAATAGTGCCGCGAAAACTCAATAACACATAGCTTATGCCATGAATAGCGAAGGCGGCAGCCCACAAAAGCAATTGCCGGTCTTTGGCGTAAGCCACGACAAGAACACACCACGATAGTGCAAAGCCGACGGCAGTATTGACGAGAAAGAGCAGCTGAAGTTCAGACAATTGACTACACCTGTAACACTTCTGTAGGAAAATCCCGTCATATTAGCATGGCCATTAAGTGATGACGATTGTCTGTTTATCCCAAAGGTTCAGATTCGTGAGGCAAGTGCTTGCGCGCGGAATTTAGGATTCAAGCGGCTGGTTTCTGCGCTCTCTAAGCCAAACTGATAGAGCTGGACTCGGTTGCGTCCATGTTGCTTGGCTTTATACATGGCAGTATCGGCGTTGCGCAACAAATCTTCGCGGCCCAATGCCTTTCCTTTAAACAAGGCGACCCCAATGCTGACTGTTAGATTGTACACCAGCCTGCCCTTAGCCAGAGGCTGGCCATCATTCAATTGCAAATGGTAAGGCACGGTGAGTTTTCTCAAGGCACGTTGGCTAATCGTTTCGGCCTCTTGTGTAGCCAAGCCTTCATCCGCATCAAGATTTTCGATTAACAAGACGAACTCATCTCCGCCAAGGCGAATCACTGTGTCCGAATCACTGACGCAGTCTTTTAAACGATAAGCCACCTCGATTAACAGCTGATCGCCTAATCCATGCCCATGGGTGTCATTGAGCTCTTTAAAGTGATCCAGATCCAACATCATCAAAGCGCCATAGCGGTTTTCATCTACACTATTGATAAAGGCGTTCTCTAGACGCTCTTGCAGCACTAGGCGATTGCCTAATTGGGTCAACGGATCTTGTAGGGCTAAGCGCGTAATCTCCCGCTCTGCCCTTTCCTTATAGGTAACCAAAAGGCCGATGGCAAACATGACTAAAAACACCATCGCCATAGAGAACAAAATTGTTTGTGCCAAACCGGGCACTAAAAAGTTAACTGATGCTCGATAGCCCGCAAGCAGCAGCGCTGCCCTAATTAAAAAAGTGCCGGAGGAGCCTAATATTGCTGCAAACATTATCCAGCGGCCGCGCCCATCGCTTTGCTGAAGGGACATCAGTCCTATGTAGATCACAAAAAAGCTATGCAGTGCTGCCAGATAAGCCCCCCAATCGATACGTCCCTGCAGGTCATCTAAAAGGTAGATAAAGCCGAGGATACCAATAGGGAGTGGCAACCAAATAGCTATACGGGGAAACTTAATACCGTGCAGCCGACATAGGCCTTCGGTGAACATGGCAAACATCGCAATCAGCGCTGTATTGCCAGCAGTAATAGTAAACCAGCTAGGCAACATTGGGCGTAAACCAAAAATAAGGAAAGATATTGGGTAAAGAGCAAAAGCCACAGCCCAAGTTAGGAGCTTTTTGTCATGCCCAATGGCCACAAACGTCACGCAAAGCGCTATGCTTAGACCAATCAAAACATTGCTAATGTAAAGCGGTTCTATAGCTTCCACGAGACTCTGCTAACCCTCTTTATAGGGTGAATATTCTAGTGCTTATTAAAACACTGAAGGCAGGATACACAGGTTTTTGCGTAGGAATAAGGCTAAATTGCGGTTTTATTGCAATGTTCGAGGATTAATCGCGCACCGACGCCAGTGTTAATGCTGACGTCGGGCACTAAAAGTCGATTAGGCTGGTTTTTCAGCCGGTGCAGCTTTGTCTGCATGGTATTGCATCTCCGCCACACGGCGTAGTTGCTGCAATGAGGTCAAGTGCGCGTATATCACTGGCAATAAGCCCATCTTGCGCAGCTCTAGGTAACCCTCATCAGACATTTCATTCAAGGCGATTTCATCAACCACGTAGATACCTTCGATGTTGTAACGTTGGGCATCAGGGCGGTGTTGTAGCTGCACTGTCTGCGTAGTGAGCAGCTTGCGCTCTACTAGTCTTTTACACATCTCTTTTGTGTTATGAGTTTGGTCGGAGACTCTTGTGAGTTTTTCGATCCGGTTTTTAAGGTATTCAGTGCGCTCGCCCTTGTCGTCAAACAGGGCTTCGCCTTCGGTTTCACTCACTAGTGGGCTTTCTTCATCCACCAAGATCATGAGCTGATCGCTTTTTTCGTCAACTGGGACTATAGCGAACGGGGCGTTGCCGAAACTCACAGGAATGACGGTGCCTTTGTACTGCTCTGTTTGGCAGTAGAGGTTGTGACCTGGACGCAGGCCCATCATAGCGACAGGGATAAAGTCGTCAGTCTTGCCGATCTTGACGAAAACCAGTGGAAACTCGGCAGCTAGCGTGAAGAAATCCTGTATAACGACGGGAACAAGGTGATTTTCTTTATAACGGCGGTAATCACCGGATTCAATGACTTTTAACTTGGCGTGGATGTTATTACGCAGTGGTACAGGAGAACTCATACTTACTTACCCTTATTGGTGTTTTAGATGCTCTGCATCTTAACCATTTTGGGTGAAAAACAACAGTTGGAGCAAATCAAGGGGGCAAATCAACAAATCAAGCAAATCAAGGGGTCAGATTACTTGAACAAATCAAGGGGTCAGATTACTTGATTTTCAAGTAATCTGACCCCTTGATTTTTGATTTGCTTGATTTGTTGATTACCCTTGCTCGTCTTTAAGCTCAGCGAACTTAGCAGCCATTGTAGGGTTCTTCTTGGTGAGTTTCTTCACAGTCAAATCATCCGCCTTATTGTTGGCAAGGCGAAGATTGTTCTCAGAGCCTAAAAGCGCATCTTTGGTTTTTTGCAAATGATCAATGGTCTTGTCGATCTCAGAGATTGCCGTTTTGAACTTCTTAGAAGCCAGCTCATAGTTGCGAGCAAACCCCGTACGGAACTCGTCTAACTCATTCTCGAAATTGGTGATATCGACGTTCTGCTCCCTAATCACTGCAAGCTCATTTTTATACTGCAGAGCGTTCTGCGCCGCATTGCGCAGCAAGGTAATCATAGGGATAAAAAACTGCGGACGAATGACATACATCTTAGGGTAGCGATGCGAAACATCGACGATCCCCGAGTTATAGAGTTCGCTCTCTGGCTCTAGCAATGACACCAACACCGCATACTCACATTTTTTCTCATTGCGATCTTTATCCAGCTCTTTTAAGAAGTCTTCGTTTTTCTTCTTAGTGGCGGTTTGATCACTCTCGTTCTTCATCTCAAACATGATCGACACGCTTTCGGTTTCGTGTTCGTCCAAGTCCCGGAAGATATAGTCGCCTTTGCTGCCCATTCGCGCATCGTTGTCTTTCTCAAAATACGCCCGCGGGAAGGCGGTTGCACGAATGCGGTTGAATTCCGTTTCGCAGTGTTGCTCTAAAGTCTCCCCTACCATTTTGGTAGACAAGCGCGCCTTCATGTCTCGCAGGCGTTCTATCTCTTGGTCACGATCTTTTATGCGCACTTCGTAGCTTTCTTTTAGTGAAGTTTCAGCCAATTTTTTCTGTAGTTCTGCCTGCTCTAAAGCGTTTTTCAGTTGATCCCGTTGCTTTTCTGCCTCACTCACCGCTTGCGAGATCGCATGCTTCTTTTCGCTCTCACCCGCAGTAAGCTGAGCCCTAAGCTCCTGTATCTCTAGATCCTTCTTAGCAGCAGCCTCTTGCAACTTACTCGAATGATTCGCATCGGCTAATCGCAGCGCCGCTTCGGTCTCTTGCCGAGCTTGCTTAAGTTGATAGGCCATCTCATCACGATCTTTTTCAACGCCGGCCAATGCCTTAGCCACAGCCAACTCTTGCGCAGTTTTCTCTGCATCCAGTTTTGCTTTTAGATCCTGTATCTCCGCCTCTTTCTTTGCGGCACTTTTTTGTAGCTCATTGGCAATTTGCTCCTTCGCCAACGCCACCGCGCTAAGCTTTTCTTTCTCGGCCAAAGCCAAGCGTTCGTGGAGCTGATCTTCAAACTCTGTGTCGCGAACCTGTTTTAATATATCGGCGTAACCAGCTTCATCGATTTTGAAAGCTTTTTTACAGTGTGGGCAGTTGATTTCGTGCATTAAGGTTTATCCTGTTGATTGTTGCTGGGCTCAGGCCTGTGAGCCTTTCTTAGAAACCGTTTACGGTCAAAGAGGTATTCTATGTGCTTTCATGAAACCAAAACTCAATTTCATCGGTTTCAACCTCAAAAAATGCAGAATGCTCCACATTAGCAGGCACGTGATACCACTCCCCCACCCCAATGGTTTGGGTTTTACCTGCCATTGTAAGAGTTAACTCCCCTTTTGTAATAACACCATGATTTTCAGTGTCATGTGTGTGCGCAGGGATTCTTGTACCGGCGGGATAGGACGCAAATAACACATCACTGCCTTTTGCCTCTAGTTTATAGGCATCGAAGCGGCCATCGAAGAGCGGTAATTCTTTTATTTTCTTTGGGTAACTTCCAGACATTGTTATTCTCCTATGAACACATACTTAGCAAACCCAATCGGAACGCCCTGCTCTAGGCTTTATTTTGCCGCAGGCTTTTTCTTTCTATCGATCAAAACATCCTGTTGCCATTTGCTAGGTTTTTTGTCGGTGCGATGTATACACCCCACCCAGCAGCATGGTCGCTTTTTTCCTTCTAAAAGCTCTTCGGTAGCTCGGCCTATTCGTTTGACTCTAGTTTTCTCTTGCTTGGCATCTTCAATCCAACAAATAAACTCGTTACGGCCAATTGGCGACAAGGCTTGCCAAGTATCAACAAGGTTTTCTTCTGTTAATGCTGCCGACAAATCATCGGGCAATTCATGGACTAGGCCTCCGGAAGGTTTTGGGTTCATAACTTGTCATCTGTTTACTGTTGCTCAGAGTTGACGGTCGGAATACAGAACGCCTGCGCTCAAGTGCATTTGAGGCGACAGGCACTTTTTCGAAAAAAATGCGTGGCAGGTCAAAGACCACCTGCAGAGACTTTTTGGCCCACAGCTTAGACCTTCCACGGCTATGCAACATTTGTTGCGCCCCCTCTTAGCCGCTGCGACTCGTAATACTCCTCAGCAGCAATGGTCTCTTTAAACTCTGCCTCCAAACCCGCGATCTTTACGACAGCATTCTTTACTTGACTCAGATTAACCCTAAAGAACTCTTTTCTCTGATTCACCTGATTGACGCGTTCATCATTGAACTCCCTGTGCAGCGCTGCCTCAAGGGCCGGAGCATCATCAACGTAGATCATCGCGTGGACATCAAATGAAAACGGAACGCTAGCATCTCCAAGCTCTTTTACTCGATCCAAAGGGTCAAGACGACGAGTGAGGCCAATTTTGTACACATCTTTCCCAAATGAACCTAGATTGCTGATTACGTAAACATGCCCCTTGCGCGTTTGCTCGGCCATGCTCTTAGCACGTTGTTCCTTTGCTTCTGCTTCCGCAAGCTGTTGCTCAAGCGCAGCAATTCGTGCCTCGGCTGCCGCTCGTTCTTCATCTGTAATCGATTGCAGCTCCTGCCGAGCCTTATCTAAAAGGTCTCGGTACATTTTTTCTTCTTTTTCCGCATCCGCGACCGCGCGCTCGTACTCTTTGATTGCACGTTGCTCCTCGCGAATTTGTTCCCTAATAGCACGCTGCTCTTCAACTTCTTCCTGCTTCTTTAGTGTGAATTGAAATTGAAGGCGGCACTCTTCAAACTTAAGTTTTACGTAATCGATGTCGAAACCACACGCAAACGAAGCAGCTGACTTTTCAAGTGAATTCGCTAACTTCTCAATTCTTTCCAAAGTTGCAGGGAAGGTGCTCGGTTTGACTCGACCAATCAATTTATCACACTCAATATTAAAGGCGGTCAGCATAAGTTTTGACTGCCCTCCTAAGATTTTCTTGTTGGTCGAAGGATCATCCGAAACAGTAGTCGTTGCTGGAAAATGGACAGCAGATTTGTCCGAAATCATTCGCCGTTGGCTTTCCCGAACCAATTTAATTTCTTCAACGAATCGATCCGCTGTTTCGTACAAGTACTCAGGCATTTCGAAATGCCCATGATCGACGAATCCTTCAATCCGTGTATAGAGATCCAACTTGGTCATGAGTTCGTGTAGTAATGACTCCTGGCTGCCGCGCTTCGTCTCTAGTTGCTGTATCACCTGGTTGATAGAAGCTGACTGCTGCATCTGTGAGCGCACGGATTCTGATAACTCCTGCTCACGACTACGCAACGCCTGCAGATCTTTTGTTTCAGCGTCAAGTTGCTGATGCATATTTGTTACCGCCTGAAGTTTTGCTTCAGCTTCTATAATGTCCTTGTGTCTAGTATCGAGCGCCTCCGAAAGTGTTCGAAATTCGTCTATTTTCTTGTTCGCACGAAAGCGCGCGAAGAAATAAGCAATGAGGACACTCAGTAGGTAGATAGCGACAAAAACAGCGAGGAATTTGGGATGGAGTTCCATTTTCAATTTATCTCCGACCGGACGAAATCGGCTCTAAGGGCAACTCTTTCCTTAACTCGAATCTCGTATAGTTTCTTTTCGTGTTCTTTCGCGGCCTTTCGACTGTCTCTTATACACATCTCCGAGCCCA